>X329_Bleak__coassemble_881_pt1 | contig 28994 bp, 21 predicted proteins | sample X329_Bleak__metabat2_low_PE_005 | metagenome-assembled genome bin X329_Bleak
TGTTAATACTTAATCTTTTGAAAATAGAAAGAGGGTATTAATAAGGAATTTATTTTTAGAGGGTTAAGCATTAACTTTTAGAGAATTAAGATAGAGAAGGAGTGTGAATTGATGGGGAAACTCGTTGAAAGATTAAACTTTGGAAGAATTAAAGAAAGAGGAGAGATGCCACATTTCCTAGAATTCCAATTGGATTCTTACGAGGATTTTTTACAGACAAAAGAGACTCCTAACAGCAGAAAAAACCAGGGGTTAGAAGCTGCTTTTAGAGAAGTTTTTCCGATTGAATCTTCAAATGGTGATATAAGACTGGAGTATATGTCGTATGAGCTGCATGAAGCTGAGGCTCCGTTAAATGATGAGCTTGAGTGTAAGAAAAGAGGAAAGACATATTCATCATCGCTTAAGGTAAGACTACAACTTCAAAACAAGAAAAACGGAAATGAGATTCAGGAAACTCTTGTTTACTTTGGAGAAGTTCCAACAATGACTCCAAGAGGAACATTTATCATAAATGGAGCAGAGAGAGTAGTTGTTTCTCAACTACATAGATCACCAGGAGTTTCCTTCAATAAAGAGGTAAACATCCAGACTGGTAAAGATCTTTACTCTGGAAAAATCATACCGTATAAAGGTACATGGTTAGAGTTCGAAACAGATAAAGATGACTGTCTTCAGGTTAAAATAGATAGAAAGAAAAAAGTTCTAGCTACTGTATTCCTAAAAGCTGTCGACTTCTTTGAGAGCAACGATGATGTAAAAGAGTTCTTCTTAGATACTAAAGAGATAGATTTACAACAGTTCTATACAAATCCTAAATTTAAGAGCAGAGAAGATATACTAGAGAAGCTGTCAACTGAGTTTGAAGGAAGTTTCCTAAAACAGGATCTGTATGACATGGAAACAGGAGAAGTTAAGGCTTTTACAGGTGACCTTATAACTAAAGCTCTAGTTGAGCAGATAGTAGATGACAGAGTTGAAAAAATCCTATGTTGGAAAGTAAATCCAGAGGATATACTTCTTGCCAATACAATAATAAGAGATACTGCTAAATCAAAAGATGAAGCGGTAACAGAGGTATTTAAAAAATTAAGACCTGGAGATCTTGTAACAATAGATTCAGCTAGATCGCTTATAAAGCAGATGTTCTTCAACCCTCAGAGATATGATCTTGAGCCGGTTGGAAGATACAAGATGAATAAGAGACTTAAGATTGAATTACCAGAAGATCAAATCCTTCTTACAAAAGAAGATATAATTGCAACAATGAAGTATGTAATCAGTCTGAATGCTGGACAGGGACATACAGATGACATAGACAACCTATCTAACAGAAGGGTAAGAGGAGTAGGAGAGCTTCTTCTGATGCAGATTAGGGCAGGACTTTCTAAGATGGCTAAGATGGTAAAGGAAAAAATGACAGTTCAGGATTCTGAATCAATCACTTCTCAATCACTTCTTAACACAAGACCTCTTAATGCACTTATTCTGGACTTCTTCGGTTCAGGACAGCTTTCTCAGTTCATGGACCAGTCAAACCCTCTTGCAGAGCTTACTCATAAGAGAAGAATATCTGCACTTGGACCTGGAGGACTTTCAAGAGAACGTGCTGGATTCGAGGTTAGAGACGTACATGATTCCCACTACGGAAGAATATGTCCAATAGAGACACCAGAGGGACCAAACATCGGTCTTATCGGATCACTTGCTACTTATGCAAAAGTAAACAAATATGGATTTATCGAGACTCCATATGTAAAGATAAAAGATGGAAAAGCTGATTTCAGCGATATCAGATATCTTGCAGCAGATGAGGAAGAGGGACTATTTATAGCTCAAGCAGATACTAAAATAGCCGAAGATGGAACTATCTTAGGAGAAGCTGTATGTAGATTTGGACATGACATAGTACATGTACATGGAGAGAAAGTAGATTTCCTAGATGTATCTCCTAAGCAGGTAGTATCAGTGTCAGCTGGACTTATTCCATTCCTTGAGCACGATGACGCCAACAGAGCCCTGATGGGATCAAACATGCAGAGACAGGCCGTACCTCTTCTTAGAGCTGAAGCACCGTTTATCGGAACAGGACTAGAGAGAAAGGTTGCTGTAGATTCTGGAGCAGTTATTGTATCTAGAGTTGATGGAGTTATCTCATACGTGGATGCAAGCAAGATTCAGATTGAAGATACTGAAGGAAAACTTCACACACATAAACTTCTTAACTATGAGAGATCTAACCAGGCTATGTGTCTACACCAGACTCCACTTGTTCTACCAGGACATGCAGTTAAGAAAGGGGATATCGTAGCTGATGGACCTGCAACTAAGGGCGGAGATCTTGCTCTTGGAAGAAATATTCTTATGGCATTCATGCCTTGGGAAGGATATAACTATGAGGATGCGATTCTTATCTCTGACAGACTTAGAAAAGAAGACGTATTCACATCTATACATATAGAAGAGTATGAGATAGAGGCTAGAGCTACTAAACTAGGAGATGAAGAGATCACTAGAGAGATACCAAACGTATCTGAAGAGACTCTGAGCAATCTAGATGCAAGCGGAATAATAAAAATAGGTTCTGAAGTACAGCCAGGAGATATTCTTGTTGGAAAAACAGCTCCTAAGGGAGAAACAGAGCCACCTGCTGAGGAGAAACTACTGAGAGCAATCTTCGGAGACAAAGCTAGAGATGTAAGAGATACATCACTTAGAATGCCACACGGTTCAAAAGGAACAGTTGTAGAGATTCTTGAGCTTTCTAAAGAGAATGGAGATGAGCTTAAAGCTGGAGTAAACAAGGTAATAAGAGTATTCGTTGCTGAAAAGAGAAAGATAACTGTTGGAGATAAGATGTCTGGACGTCACGGAAATAAAGGTGTCGTTTCAAGAGTACTTCCAGCAGAGGATATGCCGTTCCTAGCAGACGGAACTCATTTAGATGTTGTAATCAATCCACTAGGAGTTCCTTCACGTATGAATATCGGACAGGTACTTGAGGTTCATATGAGTATGGCCATGGGTAAACTGAACGGTGGAACATATATTGAAACACCGGTATTTGATGGAGCATCTGAGGAGCAAGTTAAAGACTATCTAGAAAAAGCTGGATTCCCAAGAAAAGGTAAAGTAGAACTATTTGACGGAAGAACAGGAGAACCATTTGATAATCCTGTAACTGTTGGTAGAATGTACATGCTGAAACTTCACCATCTGGTTGAGGACAAGATGCACGCGAGAGCAATTGGACCTTACTCACTGGTTACACAGCAGCCACTTGGAGGAAAAGCTCAGTTCGGAGGACAGAGACTTGGAGAGATGGAGGTTTGGGCACTAGAGGCATACGGAGCTTCAAATATCCTACAAGAGATGCTGACAGTTAAGTCAGACGATATAAACGGAAGAACAAAAACTTATGAAGCGATTATTAAAGGTGAACCGATGCCAGAACCGGATCTTCCAGAATCGTTCAAAGTACTTCTGAAAGAGTTCCAAGCACTAGCATTAGATGTAGAACTTTTAGATTTAGAGGACAATATAATAGATGTCAACGATGAGCACGGAAGTGAAGAAACTTTAAGCGAGTTTTCTCTATCAAGTTTAACTGACAATATAGAAGAATAGTCAAGGAGGTTTTGCATTTAACATGGGTGTTAAAAATTTCGATAAGATAAGAATTAGATTAGCTTCACCTGCTAAAATAGAAGAATGGTCATATGGAGAGGTAACAAAGCCGGAGACAATAAACTATAGAACACTTAACCCTGAGATGGAAGGATTATTTTGTGAAAAAATATTCGGACCAACAAAGGATTGGGAATGTGCTTGTGGAAAGTACAAAAGAATGAGATATAAAGGAACTATCTGCGAAAAGTGTGGAGTAGAAGTTACTAGATCAAAAGTAAGAAGAGAGAGAATGGGACACATAGCCTTAGCGGCTCCTGTGTCTCACATCTGGTACTCTAAAGGGACACCTAACAAGATGTCCCTTATTATAGGGCTATCTCCAAAAGAGCTGGAATCAGTTCTTTACTTTGCAAGATACGTTGTAACAATGAGTGGAGACTCTGGTCAGGAAGTTGGAAAGATACTTACTGAGAGAGAGTATAAGAAACTCAAATATGACGCTATAACTGCTGGAGATTCAAGATTCGAAGCTATGATGGGAGCAGAAGCTATATTGAAGCTTCTTGAGAGCATAAATCTTGAGCCACTTAAAAATGAGCTTGAACTTGAGCTTGAAACAGTAACTTCAGCTCAAAAGAGAAAAAAGTTGGTAAAAAGACTTAAAATAGTTAGAGACTTCATAGCTTCTGGAAATCGTCCTGACTGGATGATCATGAGAAATGTTCCAGTTATTCCAGCTGATCTAAGACCAATGGTTCAGCTAGATGGTGGAAGATTCGCTACTTCAGATTTGAATGATCTTTACAGAAGAGTTATCAACAGAAACAACAGACTTAAGAAACTATTGGAAATTGGAGCTCCTGAAATCGTTGTTAAAAACGAAAAACGTATGCTTCAAGAAGCTGTAGATGCTCTTATAGATAATGGAAGAAGAGGAAAGCCAGTTGTTGCTCAAAACAACAGAGAGCTAAAATCTCTATCGGATATGCTAAAAGGAAAACAGGGAAGATTCAGACAGAACCTTCTTGGAAAACGTGTGGACTACTCGGCGAGATCGGTTATCGTAGTAGGACCGTCATTAAAAATGAACCAGTGTGGAATACCAAAAAAGATGGCTCTAGAGCTTTACAAACCTTTCATAATGAGAGAACTTGTTAAGAGAGAGCTAGCTACTAACATAAAAACTGCTAAGAAACTTGTTGAAGAAGCAGACGATAAAGTATGGGATGTAATCGAGGATGTAATCCAGGATCACCCAGTTCTACTTAACAGAGCTCCAACTCTTCATAGACTTTCAATTCAAGCCTTTGAGCCTGTACTGATAGAAGGTAAAGCAATCAGACTTCACCCTCTTGTATGTTCGGCATTTAACGCTGACTTTGACGGAGACCAGATGGCAGTTCACCTAATGCTTTCACCAGAAGCTATTGCTGAGGCAAAACTTCTGATGCTTGCACCAAATAACCTTATCCACCCTGCATCTGGAGAGCCAATAGCTGTTCCATCTCAGGATATGGTTATGGGTAATTTCTATATGACTAAGGACAGACCAGGTGCTAAGGGAGAGGGAATGATGTTCTCTAACTCTAACCAGTGTCTTCAGGCATATAACTTAGGAAGACTGGATACTCATGCCATAGTAAAAGTTAGAATCAATGGTGAATTAGTAGAGACTACTCCAGGAAGAATACTGTTTAACGATATGCTTCCAGAGCAAAATAGAAACTACGGAATAACTTTTGGTAAGAACCAGCTTAAAAAGCTTATAGGTGAGCTTTATGAGCAGCACGGATTTACAATTACATCTGAGTTAATAAATGATATCAAAAACTTCGGATACCACTATGCAACATTTGCAGGAGTATCTGTTGGAATAGAGGATCTTGAGGTTCCAGCTTCTAAGAAAGATATTCTAGCTGACGCCGATAATCAGGTTGCAGCAATAGAGCAGGAATATATAAACGGAAAAATAATCAACGAAGAGAGATATAGAAAGACAATCGCGGTTTGGGCAGAGACTACAGAGAAAGTTACAAAGGCCATGATGGACGGACTAGACCAGTTCAATCCGGTATATATGATGGCGAACTCTGGAGCCAGAGGATCGATTGCACAGATGAGACAGCTGGCAGCAATGAGAGGAAACATGACAGATACGCAAGGTCGTATCATCGAGGTTCCAATCAAGGCAAACTTCAGAGAGGGACTTACAGTAATGGAGTTCTTTATGTCATCACACGGAGCTAGAAAAGGTCTAGCGGATACGGCACTGAGAACAGCCGATTCAGGATACCTGACTAGAAGACTTGTTGATATATCTCACGAAGTTATAGTTAACTCTATAGATTGTGGAACTCATCAAGGTATCGAGGTTGCTGACCTTGTATCTGACGGATCTATCATTGAGAAACTTGAAGAAAGAATCAATGGAAGAGTTCTAGTTGAGGACCTTATAGATGAAGAGACAGGAGAGGTAATAGCTCCTAGAAATACAATGGTTAAGAAAGATCTGATAGCTAAGATAAAAGAATTAGATATCAAGAAAGTTAAGATCAGATCACCTCTAACATGTGCTCTTGAAAAAGGAGTTTGTCAGAAGTGTTACGGTATGGACCTTTCGAACCATAAGGAAATCCTAATAGGAGAGGCAGTTGGAGTTATAGCTGCGCAGTCTATCGGAGAACCAGGTACACAGCTTACAATGAGAACGTTCCACACTGGAGGAGTTGCGATGGCAACTGCAGCAGCACGTAGTATCAAAGCTGAAAACAGAGGAAGAGTTAAGTTTAAGGATGTAAAAATACTTCTGAACGAGGAAACTAATGAGAGAATCGTTGTTACTCAGTCAGCTAAACTTCTAATCGGAGATTATGATTATGAAATTGCTTCAGGATCTATACTTCAAGTTGAAGATGGTCAGATGATAGAAATCGGAGATGTTCTTGTAACGTTCGATCCATATCATATCCCTATTATCGCTGACCAAGATGGTAAGATAGAGTACAGAGAGCTTTACATCAAAGAAAACTATGATGAGAAGTTTGACGTTACAGAGTATCTTGCTGTTAAGCCAGTAGAGACTGGAGATATGTCTCCAAGAGTACTTATCTATGATGATGAAGGAAACAAAAAAGAAAGCTATCCAATCCCATTCGGAGCCTACTTAATGGTTAAAGAGGGAGAGGAAGTTAGAAAAGGTCAGACAATAGCTAAGATCATCAAAGAGGGAGAAGGAACCAAGGATATCACCGGAGGTCTTCCAAGAATCCAGGAGCTATTTGAGGCGAGAAATCCTAAAGGAAAAGCTATCCTGACTGAAATAGATGGAAAAATTGAAATCACAAGCAGAAAGAAAAAAGGTATGAGAATACTGGTAGTTAGATCAACAACAGATGCTAACGAGTTCAAAGAGTACCTAATCCCAGCTGGAGAACACTTAGTTGTTACAGATGGAATGCTTGTAAAAGCAGCAGATAAACTTACTGATGGACCTAGATCTCCATTTGACGTACTGAACATTCAAGGACTAGTTGCTGCAGAGCAGTTCATCCTAGAGTCAGTTCAGCAGGTATATAGAGACCAGGGAGTTGGAGTAAACGATAAGCATATCGAGATAATCGTTAAGCAGATGTTTAAGAAAGTAAGAGTAGTTGACTCAGGATCTTCTCTATTCCTAGAGGATGAGGTTGTTGAAAAGAGAATAATAGACCAGGAAAACATAGAGCTTGAAAAAGCTGGAAAAACTCCAATCAAATATGACTATGTAATTCAGGGTATTACAAAAGCCGCTGTTAATACAGGAAGCTTTATCTCAGCAGCATCGTTCCAGGAAACAACTAAAGTTCTTTCAAATGCAGCAATTGAAGGAAAAGAGGATTATCTAGAGGGACTTAAAGAGAATGTAATCATAGGTAAAAAGATACCTGCTGGAACAGGATTCAGTGCCTATAAAAATGTTACAGCAAAACACTTAGACTAATTCGACAGAAAATATAGAGGCTACTCGCTGAGTAAGCCTCATATTTTTTAAATTATTCAATGGGAGAGCACTATGAAAAAAGGAAATTTATTTGTAGTTTCAGGACCAAGTGGTGCAGGAAAATCTACAGTATGTAAGCTAGTTCGCAAGATGCTTGGAATAAATCTTGCTGTTTCTGCTACAACAAGACAGCCTAGAACAGGAGAGAAGGATGGTGTAGAATATCATTTTCTATCTAAAGAAGAGTTCGAAAAGAAAATTCAGGCCAATGAATTTTTAGAATATGCCAATGTGCATGGAAATTATTATGGAACTCTTAAGGCTGAAGCTGAAACAAGAGTTCTAAGAGGAGAAAATGTCATACTTGAGATAGACGTTCAGGGTGGAATACAGGTAAAAAAAATATATCCTGATGTGCATATGATATTCTTCAAAACACCTACTCCTGAAGATCTGGAAAGAAGACTTAGAGGAAGAGGAACAGAGGCTGAAGATGTTGTTCAGCTAAGACTAAAAAATTCCCTGAAAGAGCTTCAATATGAGAGCTATTATGATGAAATAATCGTAAACGAGAGGGTAGAGCAGGCATGTAATGCTCTCATTGATATTATTGAAAGAGAGAGTAAATAATAGTTTTTGGAGGAAAAAATGGAGAGAAAGATAACTTTTGATGATCTTATAAGCAAGATACCCAATAAGTATGAGCTTACAATAGTAGTTGGAAAAAGAGCTAGAGATTTAGGGTTCCAGACAACTACAAAAAATGGAGAAAAAGAAACTACTATAAAGAGATGTTTTAAGGAGATTTTAGCTGGAAATCTTGTAGTAGGAGATATTGAAGAAATGGCTGCTGAATCTAAACTTTTAGAGGAAAACTTAGATGTCATGGATTAATAGAAATGGAGTAGCTCTGCTATGCAGTATGCTACTCTTTCTTTTTACCTCATGCAGAGGAAAAGAGCTAACGAGATACGATGAAGAGAAGTTTCTCTTTGGGACTCATATAAAAATGATTGTATTCGCTGAAAATAAAAAAGCAGCCCAAGATGCGATGAAATCAGCTTTTGATGAGATGGAGAGAATAGATAGAAAATATAATAGTAAAGATCTAAAAAGCGATATCTATAAATTAAATTCTCTTCCTGAAGGAGAAAAAAGTATAGAGCTAGACGAAGAGGGAAGATTCCTTTTCAATAAGGTAAATGAAATTTTTCAGCTCACAGAAAAAAAATATGATATAACCATCTATCCTCTGATGGAAATCTGGGGTTTTCTCGAGGACAGAGAGGAAAAAGTTCCTGGGGAGGGAGAGATAAAACAGGCTCAGAAACTTATAGGCTATGAAAATGTGGTTCTTTTAGGGAATAGACTCACTATTAATCCTCCTGTAAAAGAGATAGATACTGGCTCTTTTCTCAAGGGATATGCGGTGGAGAAAGCTGCTGATATGCTGAAAGAGAAGGGAATAGAATATGGATTTGTATCCTCTCTTTCAAGTATTGCTACTATTGGAGGAAAACCCGATGGTACAGCTTGGAAAGTTGGAATTCAAAATCCTCAATCTCCGGAAGAACTTTTGGGGATAGTTGAACTCAGAGATGAATCTATGGGAGTTTCAGGAGATTACCAAACCTTTGTGGAGATAGAAGGGAAAAGGTATCATCACATTCTGGACAGAGAGACAGGTTATCCTGTGATGGACAAGAAAATGGTAGTAGTTATAGGGCAAAGTGCTTTAGATGGAGATCTTCTATCCACAGGTTTTTTTCTTATGAAAAATGAAGATATTTTAAAATATAGTCAGGAAAAAGAACTGAAAACTCTCCTTGTAAATGAAGACATGTCACAGGAGACTTCTCAAAGGTTCAAATTTTCAAATAAATAGATTTAAAAATAACCGAAAAAAATGTTGAAATGCCAACTCAAATGTATTATAATGAATCGTTGACACGAAAGGTGTTAGATTATTATTTACTGGGGAGGAAATTTTAAATGGAACAGATGTTGTATTTGGGGGTTGTAGGTGGGCTTATATCCCTTGCAGCTGCATTCTTCTACTCGAAAAAAGTAGAAGCTTATCAGATTGATATACCAAAAGTTGCTGAGATAACAGCGGCAATTAGAGAAGGTGCTATGGCTTTTCTCATCGCTGAGTATAAGATACTCGTATGGTTTGTGGCGGGAGTTGCAGTTTTATTGGCACTGTTTTTATCACCAAAAGTTGCTATATGTTTTGTACTGGGAGCACTTATTTCTGCAATAGCAGGGAATGTAGGGATGAGAATAGCTACCAAAGCTAATGGAAGAACATCTATAGCGGCCAAAAACGGTGGACTTTCTAAAGCGTTGGATGTAGCTTTTGCTGGTGGTGCTGTAATGGGACTTTCGGTTGTAGGTCTTGGGATGATAGGACTTTCGGTCTTATTTCTAGTGTTTGGAATGTCACAGGAGTCTATAGAAATTATCACTGGATTTGGAATGGGAGCATCTTCTATCGCCCTTTTTGCAAGAGTTGGTGGAGGAATTTATACTAAAGCTGCAGACGTTGGTGCAGACCTGGTAGGAAAAGTAGAGGCTGGAATTCCTGAGGATGATCCTAGAAATCCTGCTACAATTGCAGACAATGTTGGAGATAATGTTGGAGACGTTGCAGGAATGGGAGCTGACCTTTTTGAATCATACGTGGGATCTATAATAGCTGCGGTAGCAATTGGAGCGACGATGACTACTATGTCAGCACAGTATATGATTGCTCCTCTTATGATATCAGCTTTTGGAATTATAGCTTCTATCATAGCTACGCTTACAGTTAAGACAGATAACCCTGATCAGGTTTATCATAAACTTGAGGGTGGAACTAGAATAGCGGGAGTACTAGCTCTTATCGGTGCTTTCGGGATTATAAAAATGCTTGGATTGCCTATAGGTGTATTTGGAGCAATAGTATCAGGACTTCTTGCAGGACTTGTTATTGCATACTTTACAGGACTATATACGGATACAGGTAAGAGAGCCGTAAATAGAATTTCTGATGCAGCAGCGACAGGACCAGCTACAACTTTGATTGAAGGATTGGCAGTTGGAATGGAATCTACAGTTGCTCCAATATTAGTAATCTGTGCAGCTATAATTTCAGCATATACTATGGCGGGACTTTATGGAATCGCTATAGCGGCAGTTGGAATGCTGGCAACAACTGGAATGGTAGTTGCAGTAGATGCTTACGGACCAGTTGCGGATAATGCTGGAGGAATTGCAGAGATGGCAGGGCTTCCTCATGAGGTAAGAGAGTGTACAGATAAACTTGATGCAGTTGGAAACTCAACAGCAGCAGTAGGAAAAGGATTTGCAATAGGATCAGCAGCTCTTACAGCTCTATCACTATTTGCTGCTTACAAATCAGCAGTTGAAGCAAAAATGGGAGGGACACTTGCTATAGATATAGTAAACCCTAAAGTTATAGTTGGACTCTTTATCGGAGGAATGCTTACGTTCCTATTCTCAGCTCTTACAATGACAGCAGTAGGAAAAGCAGCTATGGAGATGGTAGAAGAGGTTAGAAGACAGTTTAGAGATATACCGGGATTACTTGAAGGAACTGGGAAACCTGACTACAAGAGATGTGTTGAGATATCTACAAAATCATCTTTAAGAGAGATGATACTGCCAGGAATACTTGCGGTTGCAGCTCCGGTTGTTATCGGCCTTTGGTCAGTGGAAGCTCTTGGAGGATTACTTGCTGGAGCTCTTGTAACGGGTATTTTAATGGCTATAATGATGGCCAATGCTGGAGGAGCATGGGATAATGCTAAGAAGCAGATTGAAGCTGGTTATAAAGGAGATAAAAAAGGTTCAGACAGACACAAAGCAGCAGTTGTGGGAGATACAGTGGGAGACCCGTTCAAAGATACATCAGGACCATCCCTTAATATTCTTATAAAACTTATGACAATAGTATCACTGGTTCTTGTGCCACTATTTGTAAGATAATAGTTTAAAATTTTGCCTGAAGAGTTCTATCTTCAGGCTTTTTTTTATGTGTTAAGAGCCATAATACTTGAAGTGGAAAGGTTTTTGAAGTATACTATAGAAACGAAAATAAGGGGAGGAAAATATGAAAAGAATGATTGTTGCTGTAATAGTTATACTATCTTTCATAGGAATAGCTCTTTCTGTAAACCTGGACCGAGACCAGAAAGATATGGTGGATAAAGATATACCTATACTGACAAAATTTTATGAAAATACTAAAATAAAAAAGACTCAAAAAGAGATCGAAAGAAAAATATATTCAAAAACTTTTCAAAGAACAATAAAAAATCTAGAGCTCAAAAAGTTAGAGGCTGTAAATTATCTTGTAGGAAGAGATTCTCTCTCCACTTCTCTCAATTCCAAAAACAGAGTTGAAGAGCTCCGGAAAATAGAGAAACCTGAGATAACTTCCAGGGAGGCTGAGGAGATATTTCTTATTTCCAAAGAGCTGACAGAATTGGGGAGTATAACTCCAGAATTGAGAAACTATCTTAAGGGGGAGTACAGAGGGTTTGATTATGAAAACTTCGCCAAAAAAGGGGACAGTATCCTCAGCTATATAAGAAACAAGGAGCTTATAAAAGCACTTCTACCTAGAACTATGGGGAATGTTATAGCTCAGATACCACCTATTAAAGCCGAAGTTGTAATGGGAATATTAGAAGGAAAAACAATCCCGTATAGAGTAAACTATACAACTAATGAATTTATAAAGCTCCAACTTTCTTATGAAGAGATGCAGGAGGTATATGAACTATCTAAAAAACTTTTTAAATTAGGAGACATAGAACCTAAATTTATAACAGAAGCCAATAAACTCTATTTAGATTTAGATTATACAAGAATTGCAAAGTATGGAGATTTTTATCTTCAGGAAAAAAAATCAGTAGAGCGTATAGTTAAAAATTATATTCCTGAAAATCATAGTTTTCAAGAACCTTTTATACTTGCCAATCCCTATGGAAGAGTTGCCAATATGGCCTTTCTTATATATCCTGGGGTAGAAAATGATAGAGTGGAGATAACTGTTAAAGGAAGGGAAAGTGAGGAAGACTTTACATATACTCAGGAAGGAAAAGACCACCTTGCAATATATGGACTCTACCTAAATGGAAAACCCAGCAGAGTTATACTTAAAAGAGGAGATGAAACAAGCGAGCTGGAAATAGAAAGTTCTCAGATGAAAGATGGACTTCCTATAATAAAGGTAGAGGAGATGACATCAGAGTGTAGCAGATTTTTCTATATGACATATATGGATGAAAATTTACCCTATGGAATAGGTTTTGATAGAAAGGGAAAAATAAGATACCTTTTGGATCCTGCAAACCTAGCTGGAGAAAGTTGGAACCTGAAAAAAAATGAAAATGAATTTATACTTTTTAATGAGGATATAGTATTCAAATTCAGCTTTGAAGGAAAGATAATTGAGAGTTATAGTAGATGGAAATATGAGAATGAGATAGGTAAGCTCCAAAAGGAGAGAGCAGGAGATTTTTCAGTGAGAACATCACTTCACGAAGAAAACAAAAAAAGCCTCAGTACAGTTCCCTTTACAAATGAAAATTATCCCAAGGGTCAGATAGCAGAAACATTTCTTGCCAATGGAGGAAGAATTTTCTTAGCGGATATATATTTGGATAAAAATAGCGGAAGAAAAAACAGAATACTGGATGGGGATACTTTAGGTTTTCCCCCTCTAGATTAGGAGATGAAATGGAGCACAAAAGAGATTCAAATCTGAAACTTATATATATAATAACATTGGCGACAGTATATTTCGGACTGGATTATCTTCTTCCTGTAGGGGAAGAGATGAGCATTCAGGCCACAATTATATTCGGGCTTATAATGATATCTCTCTATGTCTCGGGAAATATGAAATTCAATGGTGGGAAATATAAGAAGAGAGAGATTGTGGGGACACTAATTATTAACTCTATATTTTTTATTGTGTGGTTTCTTTATTCCTGGGATTTCTGGCTCTTTCCCCTTTTTGTAATTTTTATGGGACTGCAATTTAGTCTGAGATATCTTTTTATAAAGATGACTTATAAAAAATCCTATATAACTGTCTTAGGAAGCAAAGGACATCTGGAAAAAGTCTTGGGAAGCATAGAGAACTATCAAGAATATCAATATATACCCTATGATGAGAAGAAAGATGAAAATCTGATGAAATTTATAAAAAGAAACAGGATTTCAAAAGTGATAATAGCTCAGACAGAATTTACAGATTCTGAGATAAAAAGACTTTTTGATATAAGAGTTTCGGGGGTTGAAGTAACCAACTACTATGACTATATGCAAGAGGTAGAAGGGAAAATAGATGTGGATAGTATAGACGAAAATTGGATACTAAATGCCTACGGATTTAAACTTCTCTATAGCAGTTTTCAGATAGAAGTAAAGCGTGCTATAGATATTATTTTGGCGATAACGATATCTCTTATGACACTTCCAGTCATGATAATTGCCGCAATTATAGTACGGATAGAGAGTCCAGGTCCTGTAATCTATTCTCAGGCTCGTGTGGGAGAAAACAATGTGGAATTTATGGTTCATAAGTTTCGTAGTATGAGGGCAGATGCCGAAAAAGACGGTGCTAAATGGGCATCTCAGAATGATCCAAGAGTTACAAAATTTGGAAATTTTATGAGGAAAACAAGAATAGATGAGCTTCCACAGCTTTGGAATGTACTCAAAGGGGAGATGAGTTTTATAGGGCCCCGTCCAGAACGTATGGTATTTATAAAAGAATTAGAAAAAGTTATTCCATATTATAATCTGAGACATCTGGTAAAACCAGGACTCACAGGATGGGCACAGGTTATGTATCCATATGGAGCCAGTGTGGAAGATGCCAAAAATAAACTTGAATATGATCTTTATTATGTGAAAAATCAGAATCTGCATCTAGATTTTGTAATATTTTTTAGAACACTGAAGACAGTAATATTCGGAAAGGGAAGATAGAGTGGAAAAAGGATTGTTTTCAAGAGAGATATTAGAGGTAATATCTAAAAATATAAAAGTTTTTATGGTGACGTTTATTATGTTATTCGTAGGTTTAGCATGGAAAATAACCTCTCCACCTCAGGAATACCGAGCTGTTTCTTATTTCAGATACATGGGAATAGAACCGGGAGAGATTACGATAAAAAAAGATAATAATGGGACCATAACCCTAGTTAAATATGAGCTAGGAAAGGGAAATCTGGATCTTCAAACTCTTTTTAAATCCCCGGAATTTAGCGAGATAAAAGGTGAGAATAGGGCTAGGCTTATTTTCGACAGTGGAAATGGAAACCATGTATTGGAAGTTATTGGAAGGGATAGAGAGGAGATATTAAAAATATCAGGAAAATATCTGGAAAAATTTTTGGAAAAAAACAGAGAGTTTCTCAAAAATAAGATCTCTCAGGAGTTGGAAGATGAACAGAGAAAAAAACTGGTTTTTGAACTTGAAAATGAGCAAAGAAGTTTCCCAACTTTCGTAAAAGCTGAAAAAACAGAAGAGGTAGAAAGTAGAAAAGTTATCAGTTTATTTTTTGCTCTGCTCACAGGAATATTTGTGGGTATAATAGGGGCATTTATAGCACAGATACTGAGAGAGGTGAAGGGAAAGGAATGAGTTATGCCCTAATTTTCATCTATGTTCTCTTAGTTCTCTACGTTGTTTTTTTTTCAGGGTACAGATATGAGAAAAAATTAATTATCATTCCGACTTTTTTTCTCTCTCTTTTTGTAGGGATGAGAGGAGCTGTAAGTGGCTATGATTATCTAGTATATAAATATTTTTATGAATTGGATTACAAGGAAAATCCTTATGGCTATGAGATGCTCTTTGTAGCGTGTAGGAATATAGTTAAGTTTTTAGGCGGAGATTATAATGTTTTTATTTTTTTACTGGGAGTATTTTTTGTATGTGGGACCTGCTATATTTTTAACAGGTACAGCAATAATCCATCCTTGGTATTTTTAATATATCTGTCTACTTTCTTTTTCTGGCATAATTTTAATATTTTAAGAAACTTTATAGCAATAATTTTATTTTATATGGCATTGAAATTTATATTGGAAAAAAGGATCATCCATTATTATCTGCTTGTAATAATAGCTGTCAATTTTCATAAGACTGCTTTGATACTATTACCGCTTTATTTTATCGGGACTGTGAAGCTGAAAAAGAATATGATGGTTTTTCTGACTCTCTTGGCTCTGATTCTTATTCCGGTTTCCGATTTGGTTTTTCAGTTGAAAACTAATTTTCTAGGAATAAGTGAAAGAATATCCAGATACAGCGGAATAAGAGAGATGGGAAATACTCAGGAATATCTGGAAATTATAGTGGTCCTTATTTTCGCCACAGCAATTTTTGTCTGGGAAAAAAATCGTGGTGGAGAGATAAGTGATGAGGAGAATCTTTTTTATAACCTCACTTTCTACTCCTTTCTGATTTTTACGATTTTCTTCAGATTTGCAGTTATTCTCCGTGTTATGGAATATTTCAGATTTGCATATATAATTCTTTTCGTATCAGTTCTAGGAAGAGTTGAGAAAAAAAATATAAAATATATAGCCCTGATGGCTCTTATGATATATATGATTGCAAGATACTATAATTCTGTCTATGATTATGGCATAGCAAACTATACCACATGGCTTTAAAAAGGAGATTCTTATGATAACTGTATTTACCCCAACATACAACAGAGCTTATACCCTAGAAAGACTCTATAAAAGCCTCCTATCCCAAACTGTTAAAGAATTTCAATGGATAGTAGTGGATGATGGATCTGTAGATAATACAGAGGAAATTATAAAAAAATATATGGCAGAGGGAAAATTGCAGATAATCTATCGGAAGAAGAGCAATGGGGGGAAAATGAGTGCCATAAATTTAGGAGTTCAGATTGCTCAAGGAGATCTTTTTTTTATAGTGGACAGTGATGATTATCTGGAAGAAAATGCAGTAGAGTTGATTGAAAAATATTTTAAAGAACTCCCTAAAAATTTTGGAGGGATGGTATTCAGAAAAAAAAATACAAGTGGAAAAGATTTCGGAAATTTTCCTCAGGAGATTATAGATTCTGACCCTGTAGAAATTTTTTATAGAAGGGGAGTTATGGGAGATAAGGCCGAGGTTATAAGGACTGAAGTTATGAAGAATTTTCCTTTTCCACTTATACAGGGAGAAAAATTTATTCCTGAAGGACTTATCTGGAACCGTATGGGAAAAGAGTATAAATTCAGATATGTGGATAGAGCTATCTATAATTTCGAATATATAGCAGATGGATATACCAGCAATTTTTCTAAAATTATGAGGGAAAACCCCAGAGGAATGAAGCTTTACTATGGAGAAATACTCTGTGAGAATATCCCTTTAAAAAATAGGATAAAGTTTCTTATCAGATATATTCAGAGCTGTTACTATATATGGAGGAAAAAATCATGAAAATACTGCATATTATAACTTCTCTAGAGTTAGGAGGAGCGGAAAAACTTCTTACAGAACTTATTCCTCTTCAGAAGAGAGAGGCTCAGGTAGATCTTCTAGTTCTCTATGACAAGGAGAATTTTTTTCATTTGGATTCCAGGGTGTCTAGATATAACAGCAAAAAAAGTATAAAAAATGTTTTTGAAATTCTCAGGGTAATAAAAAAAGGGGATTATGATATAGTGCATGCGCATCTTTTACATGCTCAGCTGTGGACTGCTATAGCCAGAAGATTTGATTTTACCCCAAAAAGAAAATATATAACGACAGAACATAGCACCTCCAACAGTAGGAGAGAAAAATCTATTTTCAGATATTTTGACAGATTTCTCTTTAGTTCTTACTGCAGAGTGGTATCTATTTCTGCTGCAGTGAAAAAATCTCTTATGGACTGGTTAGAAGATGAGAGAGTTGAAAGATACCCTGTAATAGAAAACGGAATAGACCTTAAGCTTTTTTATAAAGGAAAGGGTTTAGATAGAGAAGAGATAGGGATAGCACAGGGAGAAACAGCTCTTATAATGGTTGCCAGACTCAATCGAGCAAAAGACCATATGACCCTCCTCAGAGCTATGAAAATTTTACCTCTCCACTACAAGCTGATATTGGCTGGAGAGGGGGAGAAGGGTGAAGATATTCAAAGGGCGATTGAAAAAATGGGACTTCAGCAGAGAGTAAGACTTTTAGGAATGCGTACTGACATAGCAGATCTTTTTCATACAGCTGATGTAGCAGTACACTCCTCACATTTTGAAGGATTTGGAATAACAGCTGTAGAGGCTATGGCATCTGGAATTCCTCTGATAGCCTCAGATGTTCCAGGATTGGGAGAAGTAGTGAGAGGGGGAGGTCTTTTGTTTGCTCCTGGAGATGAGAAAGAACTTGCAGAAAAGATAATATCTCTAGAGGATGAGAACTATAGAAAGATGGTCAGTGAAAGAGAAGTCGAACACAGCAAAAAATATTCCCTTGAAAAAACTGCTCAGGAATACTTGGAACTCTATAAGGAATTGTTATGAAGATTTACATTATCATAGGTGCAGTACTTATTCTATTTTCTTTTCTAGAGATTTTCTTTGAGAAATTCCGTAGAAAAGAGGGGAAAAAAGTTTTTTATATCCTGCTTTTTATAGTAGGAACTATTTTTATGAGCAGATGGTTTGTAGGATGGGATTGGTATAGTTATTATCCTTATTTTCAAGGGAAAAGTCAGAATTTTGAAAAAGGATATATATTTTTAACGGAACTGACTAGAAGATTTACAGATGAGTATCAGCTTTTTGTGGCTTTAAACACTCTTATAGACTTCTTATTTCTTCTGTGGGTTATTCCCAGATATTCTAATTACCCAATCACTACTCTGATGCTCTATCTTGGGGTGAACGGACTTCCTTTGGAAGTGGATATAATGAGAAATGTAAAGAGTATAATGCTTTTTCTTCTCTCGATTGAGTTTATCCAGAAGAAAAAAATTCTGTTTTTTGTGGGAATGAATCTTCTAGGAGCTTTTTTTCATGTGAGCTCACTTCTATATATTCCTTTATATTTTTTGCTGCCAGTATCCTATAAAAAAAGGATTATCTTGGGGATTTTTATGCTAGGAAATATCTATTATTTCTCGGGGCTAAATCTTATAGGAGAGGCACTACAATATATACCTTCCCAAAGATTGAGCGGATACCTGAATTTCTCTCAGAAGGGAGGGGGGAATTTGAATATTTTCTATCTGGAGAGACTTCTGATTTTTCTATTTGCATTTTTTACTGGAGAAATGGTAGAGAGGAAGAAGAGAGAGAACTATTGCATATTTCAGAACAGTATATATCTGTCAGTATATATTTTTTTATATTTAAAGGAGTTTCCAGTAATTGCCCTGAGATTTTTTCTTTTGTTTAGTTTCAGCTACTGGTATATTTTTCCAGTATTTTTAGACAGCCTAGAGAAGAGAATAAGAGAAAAAATATCTCTGAGAATGGGTGTTTTTATATTGGTAGGAGGGATAACTTTTTTCAGAACCTACAATTTTTTAACTTTTCCTGGAAATAGAATAGTCTATCCATATGAAAATTATTTTTTTGAAAAAACCTCAAGAGAGAATAAAATTAGAGCTCTTAAAGAAGGAATAAAGTACAGAGAAGAGGGAAAGAAGCGTGAAATACTGCTTTTGTACTGATTAAGATGGAGGAGAAAATGAAAATCCTATTTGTAGCAAATAAGCTTTGGGATGTATTCATATTTAGGGGTGGGATTATAAAATCCCTGGTAGAAGATGGTCATAAGATAAAAATAGTTGCCCCAGACGATGGAAGGGTAGATACAGGAGAAATCCTGGGAGCAGAATCTATTGATATCCAGGTGGATAAGCGTGGAGTGAACCCTCTCAGGGATATGCTTTTGTTTTTTCAGCTTTTAAAAATATACAGAAAAGAGAGACCGGAACTTATATATCATTACACAATAAAACTAAATATCTATGGAACTCTTGCAGCCAGGATTTTAGGAATAAAGTCTATAGCAGTTCTAACAGGATTAGGTTATTCCTTTGTACAGGAGGGGCTGGTTTCAAAAATAGCCAAGGCTCTCTACAAATTTTCCCTAAAGGGTGCCCAAGAGGTGTGGGTCCTCAACAGCGATGACAGGGATTATCTTTTAAGGGAAGGAATAGCTCCAAAGGAAAAACTCTTTATACTTCCGGGAGAAGGGGTAAATACAGAAAAATACAAGGCTCTTCCAAGGGAAAGAGGGGATAAAGAGATGATATTTCTCATGGTAGCTAGAGCATTTTTTGACAAAGGATTTAGGGAATATGAGGAAGCTGCAAGAATCATCCAAAAGGAGTATCCACAGGTAAAATTTCAATTTCTGGGAGCTTTAGGAGAAGGCAGCAGAGGGGGAGTAGATGGAAAATATATGGATAAGCTTGTTCTGGAAGGAACGATGCAGTATTTAGGAATCACAGATGATGTGCCCTCTGTGGTGAAAGAAGCGGATTGTGTAGTTTTGCCATCCTATCGTGAAGGAATCTCCATGGTTCTCCTTGAAGCAGCATCTATGGAGAAACCAATAATTGCAACCAATGTTACAGGATGTAGGGAGATAGTAGAAGATGGAATTACAGGATTTTTGGTAGAACCAAGGTCCTCAGAGTCCCTGGCGGAAGCAATGAAAAAATTTCTAAAACTAAATTCTTCTGAGAAAAAAATCATGGGGAGAAAGGGAAGAGAAAAAGTCATAGATGAGTTTGATGAGAGGATAATAATAGAAATCTATAAAAAGAAGGTGGGAAAGTATGGAGCTTAGTATAATTGTGCCTATTTACAACGTTGAAAGTTATCTGAGAGAGTGTCTGGACTCCCTTTATAAAATAGAGGGAATAGATTACGAAATAATCCTTGTAAATGACGGCTCCACAGACTCATCCCTCCAAATCGTAAGGGAGTATGAAAAACAATATGGTGATAAAACCATAGTCGTAGATAAGAAAAATGGCGGACTCTCTTCGGCACGAAATGCAGGATTGGGAAGAGCAAGAGGAGAGTATATCTCCTTCATAGATAGTGATGACTTCATAGATCACAGCATATTTCAGGAATTTTTCCATAAGTGCCAAAAGGAGAAGCTGGATGTGGCAGTTGGAAATATGAGATACTATCAGGAAGGAAATTCTTCTCTTCCTCTATTTAGATCAGAAGGGGTAAAGTCAGGAGAGGCAATGAATGGAAAGAGATTTCTGGACCTGATTATGGATAAGCCAAAATGTTTTAGGGAGGAGGTAGTGGACGATCTCTATAAGAGGGAGTTTTTGATAGAAAACGGCCTTTTTTTTAAAGAGGGGATTCTTCATGAGGATACACTTTTTACGCCACTGGTTTATTTAAAAGCAGAGAGAGTAAAGTATCTGGACTATCCTTTTTATTTCTACAGACAGCGTGTAGGAGGGATAATGTCAGTAGTAACTCAGAAAAGTATAGATTCCCTTTCAGAAATATGTTGTATTTTAGAAAAAGAACATGATAAAATTGAGGGGAGCGAAGGAAAAAGCGCCCTAAGCAAACTGATAATAAGCTTCTATAAAGTTATTGTATATCGTGAATATGAAAAAAATCCTAAAAACAGAGAGTTTTATAAAAATTTCAGAAAAATTTATCTGAAGTTAAAAGGCTACAGAAATGGTGTTCTCAATGAGAATCTTCTATTTTTATCTTTGAAACTTTCAGTTGTAATTAGAAAAATTCTGAACAGAGAGATAAAAAATGTTCAGAAAATACCTGAAATCAAAGAGAGTTAACGGATCAATAGTACACTTAAAAAGTTCAAAAAAAGAGCGACAACTTTCTTGACAAGGAAAAGAATATAATATAAACTTTATCAGAAGTGGGGAAACCAATTAAACTGCTTAGAAATGAACAGTAAAATAGTATTTTAATATATAGAGTAAAGATAATAAAATAGTATTTGGATATTTTTTTGAAAATTTAGGAGAGGTGAAAAATGAAAAAAACGAAAATTGTTTGTACAATTGGACCAAAAACTCAGAGCGAAGAGATGTTAGAGAAACTTCTTGATGCAGGAATGAACGTAATGAGACTTAATTTTTCTCATGGGGATTATGTAGAGCACGGAGAAAGAATAAAGAATATGAGAGCAGTAATGGCTAAAACTGGAAAGAGAGCAGCCATACTTTTAGATACAAAGGGACCTGAAATCAGAACTATCAAACTTGAGGGTGGAAATGATGTTTCTCTTGTTGCAGGACAGGAATTCACATTTACAACAGACACAACAGTTGTTGGAAACTCAAAGATAGTTGCTGTAACTTATGAGGGACTTACAAATGATCTTAAAGCAGGAAACATCGTTCTTGTGGATGATGGACTTCTTGAGATGGAAGTTAAAGAAATTGTTGGAAAAGAGGTTAGATGTATTGTTAAAAACAATGGAGACCTTGGAGAGAACAAAGGAGTTAACCTTCCAAACGTATCTGTAAATCTTCCGGCACTTTCTGAGAAGGATATGTCAGATCTTAAGTTCGGATGTGAGCAGAACGTAGATTTCGTAGCAGCTTCATTTATCAGAAAAGCTGACGATGTAAGAGCAGTAAGAAACTGTTTAGATGCTAATGGAGGACACGCTATCCAGATTATCTCTAAAATAGAAAATCAGGAAGGATTAGATAACTTCGAAGAAATTCTTGAGCTTTCTGACGGAATCATGGTAGCAAGAGGAGACCTTGGGGTAGAAATACCGGTTGAGGAAGTTCCATTTGCTCAGAAGATGATGATAGACAGATGTAACGAAGAGGGGAAAATGGTAATCACAGCTACTCAGATGCTGGATTCTATGATAAAGAACCCAAGACCTACAAGAGCAGAGGCTACAGACGTTGCTAATGCTATAATAGATGGAACAGATGCTATAATGCTATCAGGAGAGACAGCTAAAGGGAAATATCCAGTTGAGGCTGTAACTGTAATGACAAAAATAGCTGAAAAAACGGATCCTTTAATTCCTGCTTGTGACGCTTACGGAACTGGAGAGGAGTTTACAGTAACTGAAGCGGTAGCTAAGGGAACTGTAAATACAGCAGAATCTATCGAAGCTAAAGTTATCGTAACTGCTACAAAAACTGGAAGATCTGCAAGAGCAGTTAGAAAATACTTCCCGAATGCACATATAATTGCGGTAACAAATAATGAGAAAACGGCAAACCAATTAGTTCTTACTAAGGGTGTTACACCTGTTCTTATGGAGGGAATTACTACTCTAGAGCAATTTTTCCCACTTGCTGAGAAACTTGCTAAAGAGATATTTGGTCTAAAAGCTGGAGACCTTATGGTGGCTTCTTGTGGAGAGGAAATCTTCAAAGAGGGAACTGCTAACACAATGAAAGTTATGGCTGTAAAGTAAAAATTAATAATATAAAGTAATTATAATATAGGAGGAATAAAACAATGACTAGAATCGCTGATGTAAAAGCAAGAGAAGTTCTTGATTCAAGAGGAAACCCTACAGTAGAGGTGGATGTATTATTAGAGTGTGGAGCTAAAGGAAGAGCTATGGTTCCGTCTGGAGCATCTACAGGAGCTTATGAAGCTGTTGAGTTAAGAGATGGAGATAAAGCTAGATACCTTGGAAAAGGAGTTCTTAAAGCTGTTGCCAATGCTAACACAGAATTAAGAGATTTAGTAATCGGAATGGACGCTATCGACCAGGTTGCTATCGATAAAGCTATGATCGCTTTAGACGGAACACCAAACAAAGGAAGACTAGGAGCTAATGCTATACTAGGAGTATCTCTTGCAGTAGCTAAAGCTGCAGCTGAAGCTTTAGGAATGCCTCTATACAAATACTTAGGAGGAGTAAACGCTAAAGAATTACCTCTTCCAATGATGAATATCCTTAACGGAGGATCTCATGCTGATTCTGCTGTTGACGTTCAAGAGTTCATGGTACAGCCAGTTGGAGCTAAGACTTTCTCTGAGGCTATGAGAATGGGATGCGAAATATTCCATGCACTTGGAAAAATCCTTCATGACAATGGAGATTCAACAAATGTAGGAAACGAGGGAGGATATGCCCCTGCAAAAATAAACGGAACTGTTGGAGCTCTTGATATTATAGTTGAGGCTTGTAAGAAAGCTGGATACGAGCCAGGAGTAGACGTTACTTTTGCTCTAGATGCTGCTGCTACTGAGTTCTGCAAAGAAGTTGCACCAGGAAAGTTTGAGTACCACTTCGAGAGAGAAGGTGGAGTTAAGACTTCTGAAGAGATGGTAGAATGGTATGCTATGCTTTGTGAAAAATATCCAATCAAATCTATCGAAGATGGATTCGGAGAAGATGACTGGGCAGGATTTGCTGCAGTAACAGCTAAGTTAGGAGATAAAGTTCAGATCGTTGGAGATGACCTATTCGTAACTAACACTGAGAAACTTGCTAGAGGAATCGAAGAGAAGGCAGCTAATGCTATCCTTATCAAACTTAACCAGATTGGAACTCTTACTGAAACTCTAGATGCTATTGAGATGGCAAAAAGAGCTGGAATGACAGCAGTAATCTCTCACAGATCAGGAGAGACAGAGGATGCTACAATAGCTGATATCGCTGTTGCAACAAACGCTGGACAGATCAAAACTGGATCTACATCAAGAACTGACAGAATGGCTAAATACAACCAACTTCTTAGAATCGAAGAGGAGCTTGGATCAGTAGCTAAGTACGAAGGACTTGGAGTATTTTACAACATCAAAAAGTAATAATATAAATAAAAAGTCGGAAAATTAACTTCCGACTTTTTTTGTTTAGATACCAGTAATTTTATAGGAATTTTTCTCTAATCTCAGAAGTTTTCCCTCTTTTACATATTTGGAGAGAACTCTGGAAAGTGAAGGTCTCTCTACTCCAAATTTTTCGGCGAGCTCTTTAAGAGAGAGATCAAATTTTATTTTTCCATCTTTGGCATTTTCTTTTATATAGCTATCTATCTTCTCTCCAATAGTCTGATTTATCTCTGTAAAACGGTTAGAGATAACTTGAGATTTTTTGCTGGAGATTCGCAAAAAATTTCTCATAGCGGAAGGATTGGTCATGAGAAGTTCGAAGAATTTTTCTCTTTCTATAGAGATTATCTCAGAGTCTTCAAGTGCTAGAAGATCCACAGGAAGGACATTTGTTTCTGCAAAGATAAATGCAGGAGCAATAAGAGTTCCTTTTCCAAACCTTTCAATCTCAACAACTTTTCCGTTTTCCAAAATCTTTTCTCCCTTGAACTGTCCCTTTATTATGAAAGAAACTTCCTCTATTTCATCTCCTTGAAAATAAGCATAGTCCTCTTCACTATATCTTTTCAGTTTTATATATTTTTCGTCTATAATTTTTTTCAAATCTTCCAAAGTAAACACATTGAAAAATGGTATCTCTTTCAATTTTTTATATCTAGTCATAATTCACCTCTTCAAAATTATATCATAAATTTGAAAAAAACTCAGAAATGTAACAGGTGTTACCGACAGATGAAAAAAAACAGTGTAATATAGATATAGATTAAAATAAATATTAAACTATAAATATATAATAGGGGGAAAAAATGTTTTGTTATCAGTGTCAAGAAGCAATGAAGGGAACAGGATGTAATCTGTCTGTGGGAATGTGTGGAAAACAGGCTAGCACATCGGATCTACAGGATCTTTTAATCTATACAGTGAAAGGTGTAGCTGCATACAGCTCACAGCTTAGAGGAGCAGGAAGGAACAGAGGGGATGTAAACAACTATATCCTTAATTCTCTTTTTGTTACAATAACTAATGCCAATTTTGATGATAAAGCTATCGCTGAGGAGATCAAAAAGGGTGTGGAGATAAGAAAGGCTTTAAGAGCACAGCTTGTAGAGATGGGAGTTCAGCTTGATTCTGCTCATGAAGGAAAGCTTTATACTACATGGACAGGAACGGAGGAGGACAAGATGCTTCAGTTCTCTACTAAGATAGGTGTTCTATCTACTGAGAATGAGGATATCCGTTCTCTGAGAGAGCTTCTTACATATGGTCTAAAGGGAATGGCAGCTTATACAGAGCATGCTGAGCATCTTGGAAAAACGAATCCTGAGATAGTAGCATTTATAGAGAAAGCTCTATTAGCTACTGAAGATGATACTTTGGGAGCAGATGAGCTGGTAGCACTTGTGCTAGCATGTGGAGAGCACTCGGTGAAGGCTATGGCACTTCTGGATGAGGCAAACACGTCAGCTTTCGGGCACCCTGTAGTTACAAAGGTAAATATAGGCACAGGAAGTAAACCAGGAATTCTTATCTCGGGACATGATTTAAACGATCTTAAACAGCTTCTGGAACAGACAGAGGGAACAGGGGTAGATATCTATACTCACTCAGAGATGCTACCTGGACACTATTACCCAGAGCTTAAAAAATACTCTCATTTTGTAGGTAACTACGGAAATGCATGGTGGAAGCAGAAAGAGGAGTTTGAGGCTTTCAACGGTCCAATACTTTTCACAACTAACTGTATAGTACCACCATCTCAAGGGGCTAAATATGCTGATAAGGTTTTCACTACCAATGCAGCAGGATATCCAGGTTGGAAACAGATTACAGCTCAGGATGGAAAAAAGAATTTTGCAGAAATAATAGAACTTGCTAAAACTTGTCAGGCTCCTACTGAGTTAGAAAAGGGAGAGATAATTGGAGGATTTGCTCATAATCAAGTTATGGCTCTTGCTGATAAAGTTATAGATGCTGTTAAATCTGGAGCAATAAAGAGATTTGTAGTAATGGCTGGATGTGACGGAAGAATGGCAGATAGAAAATATTACGAGGATTTTGCACTTGCTCTTCCTAAGGATACAGTTATCCTTACAGCAGGATGTGCAAAGTACAGATACAATAAGTTAAACCTTGGAGATATCGGAGGTATACCTAGAGTTCTAGATGCTGGACAGTGTAACGACTCATACTCTCTAGCGGTTATAGCTCTTAAGTTAAAAGAGGTATTTGGACTAGAGGATATCAATGAGCTACCTATAGTTTACAATATTGCATGGTACGAGCAAAAAGCTGTAACAGTTCTACTTGCTCTGCTATCTCTTGGAGTTAAAAATATCCACCTTGGGCCAACATTGCCTGCATTCTTATCTCCAAATGTAGCTAAAGTTTTAGTTGAAAACTTTGGAATTGGAGCTATGTCTGACGTAGAATCTGACCTCAAAAAGTGGAATCTAGTGTAAAAAATATTGACAAAACATAAATAAAATGTTAAAATCTTAAAAAAATTAAAAAGGAGCTAACTATGAGAAAAAACAATCTAATGACAAAAACTTCATATTATTACTATTATAAGTTTTAGGATTGGTGTTGTTTTCTCTGGGAAAAATACGAATCCATTTTGTGTTACTTAAATAGTAAGGTATGGAGTCGTTCATAGTAGCTTTTGGAGCCTGTGGAGATTTCCGCAGGCTTTTTTAATTAAAAAAATTTAGGAGGTTATATATGGAAAATGTTTTAGATTTACTAAAAGACAGGGGATATATAAAGCAGTTCACTCATGAAGATGAGACAAGAGAGCTGTTAGGGAAGGAAAAAGTTACATTTTATATAGGGTTTGATCCTACGGCAGATTCACTTCACGTAGGACATTTTATAGCTATGATGTTCATGTCTCATATGCAGAGAGCTGGGCACAGACCTATCGCCCTTATAGGTGGAGGAACTGCCATGATAGGAGATCCAAGCGGTAGAACAGACATGAGAAATATGCTTACACGTGAGCAGATAGACCACAACGTGGCAGGAATCAAAAAACAGATGGAAAAATTCATAGACTTCTCAGAGGGAAAAGCCCTGCTTGTAAATAATGCGGACTGGCTTCTTAATCTGAACTATGTGGAATTCATAAGAGATATAGGATCTCACTTCTCAGTAAACAGAATGCTGGCTGCAGACTGTTTCAAATCGAGAATGGAGAACGGACTCTCTTTCCTTGAGTTTAACTACATGCTTATGCAAGGTTATGATTTCCTTGTTTTAAATCAGAAATATGGGTGTACAATGGAGCTGGGGGGAGACGACCAGTGGTCAAATATGATAGCAGGAGTTGACCTTATAAGAAAGAAAGAGAGAAAGTCGGCTTTTGCCATGACATGTACTCTTTTGACTAACAGTGAAGGGCAGAAGATGGGTAAAACAGCTAAAGGTGCTCTATGGCTAGATCCTGAGAAGACAACTCCTTATGAGTTCTACCAGTACTGGAGAAATGTTGCTGACTCTGATGTGGAAAAATGTCTGTCACTTCTGACTTATATTCCTATGGATGAGGTAAGAAGACTTTCTGCCCTTAAAGATGCAGAGATAAATGAAGCAAAAAAAGTTCTAGCATTTGAGGTTACTAAAATAGTTCACGGAGAAGAGGAAGCAATTAAGGCAAAAAGTGCCGCTGAAGCCCTTTTTGCAGGAGGAGCAGATATGAGTAACGTTCCTTCCATAGAACTTCCTAAGGATAAAATTGGAACAGGTATAGTTCAGATTCTTGTCGATGCGGGTGCCCTAAAAACTAGCAGCGAAGGGCGTAGACTTGTCCAGCAAGGAGGATTGTACATAGGTGATGAGAAAGCAACAGCTCACGACAATCCAATAACTGAGGATTTGTTCCAAGATGGAGAACTGCTGGTAAGGACTGGAAAGAAAAAATTCTATAAGATAGTTCTAGTATAATAGGATTGGGAGAGAGAATTGCAAGAGATTTTTTTGTCTGAGATGAATGAAAAAGAGATACCTCTTATATATGAAAAACTCCATCTGAAATATGTGGAAAAATATTCCAAAGATAGAGATGGAGAGATGAAGGAAGCCTATACTCAGTGGTATAAATTTATGTTGAATTCTTCCCATTTTCTTGTGTATACAGTAAAAAATAAAAAAGGTGAGTTTATAGGCACCCTAAAATTTCAGCTGGAAAAAAGAGATGCTATAGTGGATATTTTTCTGGACAAAAATTTTCGAGGAAAAAAATTCTCAGAAACTATACTGGATATGGGGATTTCAAAAATTTTAGAAAATCATAAAATTGAGAGGTTTCTGGCTTACATAATAAAAGAAAACGAGGTCTCTAGACACCTTTTTCAAAAATTAGGATTTCGGTATCTAAAAAATTCTAATTATAATGGTATCCGGCATATGCTGTATGTAAAAAAAATAGCTCCTTAGGGGGCTTTTTTTTTTACAATTAAAAATTTTTTGACATATTGGTAACACATAAGGTCTGTATAATAATTTTTGTAAGGGATAGAGAGTTAGAAAACAAAAAATTAAAAAGACTGAGGAGTGATTAATTATGAAAAAA
>X329_Bleak__coassemble_882_pt1 | contig 24968 bp, 25 predicted proteins | sample X329_Bleak__metabat2_low_PE_005 | metagenome-assembled genome bin X329_Bleak
GAAGTGACCCCTGAAAATAAAACTCAAGTTGAAAAAAAAGTCGAAAAAAAACCTAAAGAAAAGAACCAGAAAAAAATAAAAAAGGTAGAAAAAGCAAAAGAAAAAGCAAAAGAAAAAGTTGAAGAAAAAAAAGTTGAAGAAAAAATTGAATCAGAACAAAATTCTTCAGAAACTCATTCGAAAGCCCAGGAAACACCGAAAGTAGAAGATTTTTCAATGGAGGGAGTGATGGAGATCAGCGAGGGAGTATATGCTGCAAAAAATCAGGGAATAGAGGGTCTGAGATATGAAATTCTTTTCCAGCAGGATCCAGAATATCCTGAGATAGGAAAGAAACTGGGATACAGAAAAACAGTGGAGATAAAAGTCAGATTTTTAGTGGGATATGATGGAAAGATAGAAGAGATAAAATATTATGGAGAGGATTTGGGAATGGGATTCAGAGGGGAGGTAGAAAAAGCCTTAAAAAAATGGAAGTTTTCTTCGGTTACTTTGAAGGAAAAAAAGATAAAGATGTATTTCTATAAAGCATTTGTTTTTAATCAGATTTAACATGGGAGGGATATTGTGAAAACAGTTATAGTTTATTCTAGTAAAACAGGAAATACCAGAAAGGTAGCAGACGCTATCCATGAGGTGGTGGAAGGAAGTGAAATAAAATGCTGTAAGGAAAATTTAGAAAAAGAATATGATCTGTATATATTAGGCGGGTGGATAGATAGAGCCACATTTGATAGCGGAATGCTGAAATTTGTAGAAAATATAAAAGACCAAAAGGTAGCTTATTTCTTTACACTTGGGGCTGAACCAGATTCTAAACATGCTCAGGATTGCAGAGATAATATAGAAAAACTTCTTTTGGAGAACGGAAATGAAATTTTGGGAAATTTCTGCTGTCAAGGTGCTATAGACCCAAAACTTATAGACTGGATGCTGAAGCTTCCTTCGGATCACCATATGGCACCTAATGAAGCAAGAAAAAACCGTTGGAAAGTGGCAGCTTCCCATCCTGATCAGGAAGATTTAGAGAGGGCTAAAGAAGTCTTTGAAAATATTGTAAAAAAAATAGGAGGAGAGATATGTTAAGAGAAAAAATAGAGGAACTTATGAAAGAGAATGAAAGAATATCACTTTCAACCTTAGCTACAAAGTTAGAGGTAGGATATACAGAGATTTTAAGAAATTCTCCAACAGTAAAGACATACCCTGTAGAAAAAATAGATGATCTATTTCAGACTTTAAGAGGTTGGGAAAAAGTTTTCCTTCTAGTAATGACACCGGGATTTGTGTTAGAGATAAAAGACAAATTTCCTAAAGGGTTCTATGCTCATGGTTTTCTTAATTTTCATGATATAGATTCATCAATTGGGGGACATCTCTCAGTAGGGAAAATAAAGGAGATATTCCTGGCTAAAGATGTTATGTTTGGAAGAGATAGTTACTCTATAAAATTCTATGGAGAGGATGAAAAGGAGATTTTCGCTATCTATGTTCCAAGAAATGAGAAGAAAGAGCTTATTCAGAAATGTTTAGAGAGTTTCAATAGCCTTATGGCAATATAAACAGAGAGCAGTGATTCCACTGCTCTTTCTCATAGATTAATATTTTACACTGTGGAGAAACAATCCCTGGGGAGGAACTACAAACCGATGTTTTGTACGGGTTTCTTCTTTTAGAAGCTCCTGGATATCCTCGAGAGATATCTGATGAAGCCCCACAGAAACAAGGGCACCAGTTATCATCCGAACCATGTTATAGAGAAAGCCGTCAGAGGTGAAGAAAATTTCAAGAATATCTCCCTTTTCAACTATCTCAATTCCTTCAATAGTCCTCACGCAAGATTTTTTCTTACTATTTTTGGAAAAAGAGGTAAAATCGTGCTCACCTATGAAAATTTCTGCAGCTTTTTTCATACTATCCAGATCCAGTTTTTTGTCTATATGGTAGGCAAATTTTCTCAGAAAAGGATCTCCGAAAGGTGAGTTATCTATCCGGTACATATAGGTTTTGAGTTTGGCATTGTATCTGGAATGAAACCTTTCATCTACCTCTTGAAAAGATGTGATTCGGATATCTTCGGGAAGATATCTGTTGAACTGTCCGATAAAATCTTTTTCCAGTTTTTTTGGAGTTTTAAAATTGGCTACCTGCATAAGAGCATGGACTCCGGCATCGGTTCTTCCACTACCGATAATTTCGATTTTCTCATCTAAAAGCTTAGAGAGAAGAATTTCGATTTTTCCCTGGATAGTTTTCTCTAAGAGTTCAGGGAGTCTCTGCCAGCCATTGTATTTAGTGCCGTCATATTGGATGGTGAACATATAATTTTTCATAACTTACCTGCCTTGTATTCTGCATTTGACATATTTCTGACACATTGATATGGTACTTATAAATGTGCTATCTTTAAATTATAAAATTTAAATGAAGAAAAGTCAAATTATGATTAAAAGTGATGGCTGTTATGATATAATGACTTTAAGAATTTTAGGGGGAGGAAATCATGAAAAAACTATTAATAACCCTATTTTTAGCGGGGTTGACAATTACTCTCTATGCTCAGGGATTGGAACTCAATCTTTCAGAAGCCATAGAAAAAGCTTATCAGCACGATTATACACTTAAAAATTCTGAGTTGGATCTAAAAAACTCGAAAATTAAAGTGAAGGAAGCATATAAAAACTTTCTTCCTACTGTGGATTACACGGGGAAGTATACCAGTTATGATGAGGAGAAAACTGTAAATTCACAAAAGGTTCAAGATTACTATGATAATTCAGTAGCTGCTACTCAGCCTATTTTTCAGGGAGGAAGTCTGATGGCACAGCTGAGCAGTGCTCAAAGTGATAGAGATAAAAAAAATTATCAGTATGAAGATACCCGGATAAATACGATGTTGGGTACTATAAATAAGTATACATCTGTCTTACTTAAAGAAAAAGAGGTGGAGGTATATGGGGTAGCTCTTAAAAATATGGAAAGCCAGTATTCTAAAGCAAATCGAAAATATGAACTGGATATGATAGCCAAATCAGAGGTACTTCCCTTTAACACAAGGGTCCTAAACCTTAAAACTAAACTTTTAGAAAGCAAAAACGGGGTAGAAACAGCCAAAGCTGATTTGAAAAACTATATAGGAATAGGAAGTTCTAAAGATATATTACTAAAAGGAATAGAGGAAAAAGACTATGATTTGAACAGTATAGATTTAGAAAAAGATATAGAAAATGCACGTGAAAATAACAGAAATATCAAAATATCCACTCTTGATACTCTGATAAAAGAAAATGAGAAAGTAATAGCTAGATCCGAATTTTTACCTAAAATTTCAGCGGGGATAACTTACCGTTCAGGAGATGAAAGAATCAAAAATTCCACAGATGATATCTCTTGGGAAGCTGGTGTAAATGTGAAGATGAACATTTTTCAATTCGGTCAGTCTATAGACAGATACGAGAGGAGCAAAAATGAGGAGCTTAAAGCTAAAAACTTGGAAGAGAAAGCTAAAGACAGCGTAGAGCTCAATCTAAGAACCAGCTATCTCAATCTTCTAAAATACAGAGGTATAGTTGAGGAGCAGAGATCAGCTGTAGAATCAGCAAGGGAGAACTTTAATTTAGAGAGCAGACGTTATGAGATGGACCTCAGCGATGCAGTGACTCTGGTAGAGATTGAAAAAAATCTTGTGGAATCAGAACTGGCTTTGATAGGAGCCCAGTTCAACTATTATTTGGCATATGAGCAGTATAAATCTTTACTTAAATAGGGGGAGACATGAAGAAAATATTGACTATAGTGGCACTAGCAGCATTTTTTGCCGCATGTGGCGGAAAAACAGAACAGCGTAATAGAGGACCAGTGAGTAAAGTAGTTAAAACAGAAAGTTTAGACAGAAAAGAGATAATAAAAACCAGTATTTCCAGCGGAGTATTGGAGCCTGAAAATGAGGTTACAGAGATAACTAAAACCGGCGGAAAGATAGTTGCAATCAACAAAAAGAATGGAGAAAGGGTAAAAAAAGGAGAGGTAATCCTTAAACTGGAGGATCAGCCTACAGAATCTGCTTACCTCAAAGCCAAAGCAAAATATATTTCTAGCCTTTCAGATTACGAGACAAAGAGTATAAATTTTGAGAAGCTTCAGGAGCTGAGAAAGGATAAATATATCTCTGAAGATGAGTTTCTTACAAAAAAATCAGCCTATGACCTAAGCTATTCTAATTTAGAGGATGCAAAGGCAACTTATCTGGCAGCAAAGAAAGATTTTGAAGAGCTAGAGATGAGAGCTGAAGTAGATGGAATCGTAACAGATCTAGATGAAAAAATATATACTCAGATTGAGAAACTGAAGGCCCTATTTACAGTGGTGGACAGCAGTAAAATGTATATTAAAACCGGTGTTTCAGTTTCTGAAATAGGGGGAGTAAAACTTGGAAACCGTGCTGAGCTTCAAATTGAAGGAATAGACATGCCCTATGAGGGAAAAGTTGTAGAGATAAATCCAGTAGCAACCCGTGACACAAAAAAATACCAGGTTAAAATAGCTGTAGACAACAGCGGAAACATTCTTAAAAAAGGTATGTATACAAAGGTAAAGGTTGAGTCAGGAAAAAAAGAAACCTATGCGGTTCCAAAGAGTGCCATAGTTGTAAGAGACCTTTTCTCATACATATTCCTTGTGGAAGATGGAGAAGCAAAAGAGGTGAAGATAGAGAGAGGATATGCTGATGGAGAACTTGTGGAAGTCATCTCAGCCGAGCTTCAGGGGAAATTAGAGCTAGTAGTAGATGGCCAATATATTCTGAGCAATAAAGATAAAGTGAATATACAGAAATAGTGGAGGGGTTATGAACATTGCAAAGTTTTCAATAAAACGTCCTGTGGTAACAATGATGATAATTATCTCCATGACCATAATAGGATTTTTGGTTTTAACCAATTTAAAAACCCAGCTTTTTCCAAACTTCAATATGCCAACAGCCCGTATAAGAGCTGACTGGAGAGGAGCTTCTCCAGAGGATATGGAAAATCTGGTGACCAAGGAGATAGAGAAGGGACTGACTAAAGTTGAAGGTATCCGTAGAGTTACCACCAGATCCAGCATGGGAAGCTCATCTCTTACAGTAGAGTTTGAATATGGGGTAAAGATAGACGACAAGGTAAATGAACTTGTCACCGCTGTAAACCGTATAAGAAACCAACTTCCTGAAGAGATAAAGGAGCCTACTGTATCTAAATCTTCAGGGATGGCGGATAGAGTTATAATGATAGGAATAAACGGAAGTGATCTGGTAACTCTCAAAATTTTTGCCGATAATATAGTTGTTCCAAGACTGGAAAGAATAGAGGGAGTGGGTGAGATTTCCATAAGTGGAGGAGATGAGAGAGAGGTCAGTGTAAGCATAGACCCCGATAAACTTGAGACATATGGTCTCAATATTTCAGATCTGTACTCTACCCTAAAAAAAGCCAGTCTTAATTTCCCGGCAGGTTATGTACGGGAAGGTGATAAAGAGTATCTTGTAAGAGTATTCGGAGAGATTAAGACTCTTGAAGATGTTCAGGAGATAGTTATAAAAAATAGTAACGGTGAGACACTCTATCTCAGTGATGTAGCAGATATAAGACTGGGATCTAAGGACAGGAGCAGTTATGGAAGAGCTGACGGTGTGGAAAATATAATACTTACAATCTCCAAAACTGATGTGGGAAATGCTGTAGAAATATCTGAGCAGGTACAGAAAGAGCTAAAAGCTTTAGAGTCACTTCTGCCTCAGGGATCCAGGTTTACCATAACAAGAGATACAGCTAAGGATATAAATAACTCCATAGATGCAGTTAGAAATAATGCTTTAACGGGGCTTTTATTGGCAGTCATAATACTATATTTTTTCCTTAAAGATATAAGAGCAACGTTTATAGTTGCCATAGCAATCCCGGTTTCAATAATCTCAACTTTCGGATTTTTTGGATTTAAAGATATCTCTCTGAATATGATCTCTCTTATGGGACTATCTCTGGGAGTTGGAATGCTTGTGGATAACTCGGTTGTTGTTCTAGATAATATTTTTAGACATCTGACAGAGCTGGGACAGGACAGAATGGAAGCCTCAGAAAATGGAGCCACAGAAGTTCTCGTACCTATAATAGCATCTACTGCAACTACGGTAGCGGTATTTGTTCCCATAGTTTTAAGAGAGGGAAGAGCTAAAGAGATGTACCAGGATATGTGCTACTCCATAGCCTTTTCACTTCTGGCATCTCTTATAGTAGCGGTGACATTTGTACCTATGATGAGTTCTAGACTTCTGAAAGATAAGAAAACTGTCCATGAAGATGGAAGAGTTCTCAACTTTTGTAAGGAAAAATATACAAAACTTCTGACAGGGGCACTGAAGCATAGATTTGTGACTTTAGCAGGAGTTGTGGCACTGTTTGTAGGAGTTGTGATTTACGGCGGTAAGTTTATAGGTTCGGAATTTCAACCACAGACAGATGATGGAGTATATACTGTTATCGCTGAACTTCCAAGCGGAATGGATGTAGAAAAAGCCAATAGAGTTTCTAGAATAATGGAAAGTGCAGTGATGGAAAACAAATCTACTAAAAGCTATACTACCTCAGTATCCAAAAATGCTGTATCTGTTGTCGTAGATGTAGGCTACAAATCTCAAAGAGAGGATAAAAGACCTATTTTTGAAATTATGGGAGAGACGAGAAAATATGTGGGAGCAATTCCCGATGTAAAACTTAACTACACTCCAAGAATGGCCTATGGACGTGGAGCAGGAAAAAATTTCTCGGTTATGTTCCGTTCAGATAATATGAACCAGGTGGATTATATAACTAGAACTCTCATTGAAAAAATGGAAAAAGATCCCATGTTTGTAGATGTAAGTAGTTCTATAATAAATGGAAACCCTGAAGCCAGACTGGTGTTGGACAGAAAAAAACTGGAATATTATGGGATAAATGTAAACGATATGAGTATGGCCATAAGCTATCAGATACTGGGAGGAACTCCTATAAAGCTTAAAACCCTCAATGAGGAGTTAGATCTTACACTTCAGCTAGATAAAAAATACAGACAGTCGTTGGATCTTCTAATGGATGCAAGGGTGAAAAGCAAAGACGGTAAATCCCTTAAGCTTCGTGATATAGCGGAACTGGTTATTGCAGAGGGTCCTGCAGCAATAGAAAAAGAGGACAAAATAGGACTGGTAACGGTAGAAGCCAATCTTACGGGAGCTGTCAATTTGAAAGCCGCTCAGAGCAGTGTGAGTGAGATGATATATGAGATAGGACTTCCTCAGAATATAGGAGTGGAATTTGGAGGAGATTCAAGATCCATGAAAGAGGTAAATGAACATCTGAACTTTGCCCTTTTGGTATCACTTTTCCTGGTTTACTTTATACTGGCAGCACAGTTTGAATCATATATTCTTCCAGGGATAGTTATGATAACAGTACCATTGGCAGTAACAGGAGTTTATGCTGGTCTTCTCATAACCAATCAGAAAAATAATCCCATGGTGTTTGTAGGAATAATAATGCTGGCGGGAATAGTTGTAAACAATGCAATAGTTCTTATAGACTACATAAAGATTCTGATAGAAGAGAGAGATTACTCCATGTGGGACGGTTTGATAGAAGCTGGACGGACAAGACTTCGTCCGATACTGATGACTACCCTAACTACAGTATTTGGAATGATACCTCTGGCTCTGGGAATCGGACAGGGAAGTGAGAGATATAAAGGAATGGCAATAGCTGTTATATTCGGACTGACATTCTCTACACTTCTTACTCTGGTAGTTATACCAGTGATGTTCGAAGTCTATTATGAGAGCAGAAAGAAACTGGAAGCAAAATTCTATAAAAATTAAAAAAGAAGCTCCTCATCAGAGGAGCTTCTTTTTTATAAGCATAATAGCCAGAAGTACAGTAGTTATAACTATAATAAGAATAACAGAAAAGAATCCAAAGGGATTTGAAGAAAAAGGAACATTTACGTTCATACCCCAGATTCCTGACAATATAGTGGGAACAGCCATAACTATTGTTATAGAAGTAAGCCGTTTCATAAGTATATTGAAGTTATTTGAGATTACGGAAGCGAAAACATCCATAACCACGCTGAGGACATCAGAATAAATTTTTGCCATCTCTATAGCCTGTTTGTTCTCTATGATAGCATCTTCAAGAAGTTCCAGATCATCTGGATACTGTTTCATTATTCTCAGTCTGGACAATCTTTCTAGCACACTTCCATTACTTTTCAGGGAAGTGGAAAAATATACCAGGGATTTTTCCAGTTCTAGAAGTGCCAGAATCTCCTCATTTCTCTGAGATTCATAGAGCTCTGTCTCCCATTCTTTGGAAAGTTTCTCGATGTTTCTCAGATAGATTAGGTAGTTTGCGGCATTTCTGTAGAGCATCTGAAGAAGAAATGCGGTTTTTTTGTAGGTGTAGAAACCTTTTGGGGCTCCTGTCTTAAAAGTAGCCAGGAGGCTCACCTCTGTTGTAGCCACTGTGATTATATTTTTATCAGTTATTATAACACCAAGAGGAAGAGTAGTATAGGTTACTCCAGACATGGTGTTGGGATTTTTTTCGATGTAGGGAACGTCTATAATTATGAGGATTTCATTGTCCTCAATCTCAATTCTAGGCCTTTCCTCTGTATCTAGGGCTGCCATGAGACTCTGCTCCTCGATATTTAATTTTTTTGAAAGTTCCTGTATCTCCTGTTGAGAGGGAGAGACCAGATTTATCCAAGCGCCGTCTTCTATTGTTTCTAATTTATGTAGTTTATCATCTATGGTCTTGAATATCTCCATAATTACCCCTTTCAAAAAATTTCTTTTACTCTATAGTATACCATATGTTTATCACTATTTCAAAATATGATTTTAGTTTGTATTTTTCTATTTTTTGGTATAGAATAATCTCAGTGAAAAGGATTACAGATCCAAATAAATCAAAAAGGTAAAAACTATGAAAAAAAAATCGTTAATAAGATATCTGATAATTTTTTTATCTGGAATTTTAATTGGTTGCACCAATATGAATATATACAGGGAAAAATGGCAGCCCATCGAAAATCTTGCTCTCAACTGGGATAAGGTAAGAGTAGGGGATATAATTGTAAAAAATAAAACTATGCGGCCTCTTGAATGGTATGGTCACATAGGAGTGGTTGTTTCACCCTATATGGTGGCAGATTATCCTCATCCCCTCACAGGATACAATGAATATCTCTACCGAAATTGGCTGAACGAGAGAAGAGAAGTTATAGTCCTCAGATTGACAGATTTTAATGAGGAGTTTAAAAAGGAATTTATCCAGAATGTTGAAAAACTGAAAAATCAGAGATATCTTGTGACTTTAAATAAAAATAGCACAGATGTTACCTACTGTTCCAAGTATGTGTGGTATCTTTTTAAGAAAACAGGAGAGAGTTTCCATTTAGATTTGGACCTAGATGTAGATGGGGGACCGCTAGTTTTCCCCTATGATTTTCCGATACATCCGGAACTGGAAGTGGTAGAATTTTGAATTTAAATGCAGTATTCAATTAAAAAATATATGAGGAGATTTTATGAAAAAACTTTTACTGACAATTTTTTTAACTTTTTCTTTTGCGATAATGGGGGAGATGAAACCCAATGAATCTGGTAAAATTATGGTGCTGATGTATCATGCATTTACAGAAACTGAGCCTAAGGACGATTATTCTAGAACTTTCAAAAACTTTGAAGAAGATTTGAAAACTCTCCATGAAAAGGGGTATGTTCCAATTTCTATAAGGGAGTTCATAGATGGAGATATAACAGTTCCCAAGGGTAAGACCCCGGTACTGATGACTTTTGATGACGCCCATAGAACCCAGGCATCTTTTACTGAAAAAGATGGCGTTTTAACTCTGAACAGAGATACGATGCTGTATAAATTTATAGAATTTTCTAAGAAAAATCCAGACTTTCCAACTAAAGGTATTATCTACGTAAATGCAGATCCATTTAAAGGTGATGGGAGTATCTCCCAAAGAATAAATGCTGTTCTAGATACTGGATTTGATATTGGAAACCATACTTGGGGACACCCTAACCTGAGAAAAATAGATAAAGTGACTATAGAAAAAAATATGGCTAAAATTGTGGATATGGTGGGAAAAGCAAGACCTGGATATGTTGTGGACTCTCTTGCCCGTCCCTTTGGATCATCGAGCAAGGATTACAGAGATTCCATGTTTAAAGGAAGCTTTGAAGGGGTAAAGTATAGCAACCGTGTGACATTTCTGGTAGGATCCAATCCGGCTCAGTCGATTTATAATACAAGTTATGATCCTCTTGCTGTTCCTAGAATTCGTGCAGGGAAGACCGGTTCAGAACTGGATATAAAACAGTGGATTGCACATTTTGACAAAAGACCTCATGAAAGATATGTTTCAGATGGAGAGGCTAAAACTGTCACAGTTCCTGAGAGTGAAGTATCCAAAATAGACAGAAAAAAAATTGGAAACAGAAAACTTGTAACTTATTAGAAATATATGAAAAAGAACAGGATTCCTATTTAGGAGTCCTGTTCTTTTTTACAAAAGATAAAATATCTTCACTGTTATTTTCAAGTTTATGTGCTAAAACTAAATTCAAAATGAGAGTTAAAGTGTCCCCTATCTCCTTTCCTTGTAGCCCCAAACTCTGAAGCTCAGCACCGGTGATGTTTAGATTTTTTTTGGAAAAAGGAGTTTTTAAATCTTCAACTTTTAAAACTATTTTTTTGCTGAATTTAAGTCTGAAAAGGATCTCCCTATGAGGTAAGTTCTTCAGAATGAGATATAGTCGGGTTTCGAGATTTTTTAAAGAGTTATCCAGGACATGAAAACTTTCTGGATTATGGTCAATGATTTCAGGGATTATATATTTCATAGCCCCTATGGAGATAAGTTTTTTTATTCCCAGAGCCGGGCTGTGACTGAGGAGAATTTTAACAAATTCATCCCGTATTCTCTCTGTGGAAAGGTGGGAGATAAGATGAATGGAATCTCTGTAAATATTCTCATCCTCCAGAGAGAGGTTTTTAGTGATGGAAAACCGGATGCCTCTCAATAATCTGAGTGGATCTTCTAGAACTCTCTTTTTACTTTCGCCATTGAAACGGAGAGATCTCTTATCTAGGAGATCAGAAAGGGCAGAATCTAAAAAAATAAGGCGTTCTCCATTGTAGGCGATGGAGTTTACTGTGAAATCCCTTCTTTTGAGATCCTCATAGATATCTCCAGTAAAAGAGATAAGCTGTTCATTTCTTTTGGCGGGAATTCCTAAATCTAAACGGTATTTCGCTATTTCATAGAAATGATCTCTATATTTTATCTGCAGTATTCCAAACTGTTTTCCAATCTCTTTGGGAGAAAATTCACGGAATATCTCCAAAAGCCGGGAATAGGGCAGATCTGTTACAAAATCACAGTCTTCAGGGGAGAGATTTAAGAGTTTATCCCGAATATATCCTCCCACGATATAACCTTCTCCATGGGCATTCAAAATATCCAGAATCTCTTTTATAGGTGATTCTAGTTCAAGATGGTAAGGGATGCTGTTTCTATTCATGGTTAAAACCTTCTGATATATCTGATCCCAACAGAATAGGAGTCTACTCCTGGGTTAAAATCTGTTATTCCGGCATTGGAGATATGGGAGATGGATGTGGAGAGACCGATAGAAGAGATCTCTGAAAGTCTGTAAGAGAGACTGACACCAGCTCTCTCAGTAAAATTAAATCCTCGTGGCTGGAGAACCTTGTGGTTATCTAAATTCATAATTCCAAAACCGAAAGAGAGATCAAGGAACCATTTAGGGTTGAGATCAAATCTTTTTATAAGGGTAACCAAAGCTCCCACGTCCAGAGAATTGTCTCCAGTAGCAATAAAGGGTTCAGCAGCAAAGAAATAAGAGGGGTTTTTAAAATGATAAAAAGGAATTCCCACAGAAAAAGCTCCCCCCCTGTATTCTGAATTGTTACTGGAGTCTACAAAGCTTCCGCTGAAGATAATTTCACGGGAATAAGTAAGAGCAGATAAAAGAAGAAAAGTGATTAAAGTGTTTTTTTTCATAAAATCCTCCAGTTGATGAGATATCTTTCTACATTATACAGATACTATATTCTAAATCAAGTGCTATATCCTTTAAAAATTTTTTTTCGTTATGAAATATGTTATAATTAGCACTATGTGGGGTGAGAGGGATGAAAAATAAAAGTAAAGAGGAAAACAGGTTTTTAAAAGAGATATTTTTAATGTTTTTTAAGATTGGCATGTTTACCATAGGAAGCGGATATGCCATGTTGCCAGTTATGGAAAGGGAGATTGTGGAAAAGAAAAAATATCTTAGAAGAGATGAGTTTATAGATATTTTAGCAGTAGCTCAATCCTGTCCTGGTCCCTTTGCAGTAAATACAGCTATATATACAGGAGTAAAAATTGCAGGAAAAAAAGGAGGTATTACAGCAGCTCTAGGTGCGGTACTGCCATCTTTTATAATAATTCTTGTTGTGGCCATATTTTTTCAGAATATTCAGGAAAATAGCTATATAAAAGCTATATTTAAAGGAGTTAAGCCTGCCACTGTGGCACTGATACTGATGCCTGTATATAATATGGGAAAAGGTATAAAGATAGGAAAGAAAAATTTTTGGATACCATTGGGGGTAGCGGTGGGGATATCTTTTCTGAAGATATCTGCAATTGTTTTTATCCTTATGGGAATGGTCGGGGGTATCTGGTACCATTCTAAAATTAAGAGCTCTCAGGAGGGGAAATGATATATTTACAGATTTTTTATGAATTTTTTAAAATAGGTCTTTTCAGTTTCGGGGGCGGATATGCCATGCTGACCATGATATATAGTACTGTGGTAGAGAAACACAGCTGGCTCACTTCGGGAGAGTTTACGGATATTGTTGCGATATCTCAGATAACACCGGGTCCAATAGCTGTAAATACAGCCACTTATATAGGGTATAAAGTAACGGGAACAGTTTTTGGTTCAGCCTTTGCCACTTTAGGAGTAATTCTGCCAGCAGTTATGGTCATGGGAATCCTTATAGTTTTTATTTTCAAAAATCGGGACTCAAAATATGTGGAATGGGCTCTGAAAGGTGTAAGGCCTGTGGCAGTGGGACTTGTGCTTTCAGCCGCAGTGTCCCTTATGACAAGAGAGATATTTATAGATTATAAGAGTTATATAATATTTTTTGCTACTCTGATAGGAGGATTATATTTTAAGATAGGGATAATAACAATGATATTATTGTCTGCACTAGCAGGAGTAATTGTATATTGAAAAAAAATATGTTAAAATTAAATGAAGCTATATAATATTTAGGGGGTAGTTTATGATATTAGATTCTTTTTGCCATCCGTTGAACCAGATGAGATATCCTAAGGTCTTAGAGGAGACTATACAGTATCTCAAAAATCTTGATTTTAGTCAGGTACCGGTAGGGCGTCACGAAATTAAGGGCGATGATATTTTTATCAATATTGCTGAATATGAAAGTTTTCCTAGAGAAGAGAGAATAATTGAGGCACATAAAGAGTATGTGGATATTCAATTTCTCACAGAGGGAGAGGAAAAAATCGGATTCGGAGTATTCTCAGAGAAAAATGAGATAAAAGAGGAGTATGATAAGGAGAGAGATCTTCTAGTATATGGAAAGTTAGAAAAAGAGTTTGATCTTATTTTAACACCAGGGGTTTTTGCAGTTTTCTTTACAGAGGAGCCACATAGACCATGCGTTATGCTGGATAAACCTGTAAAGGTTAAAAAATATGTAGTAAAGATAAGAAAATCACTTTTAGAAGATTAATCTGCATCTTGGAAGAGCTGGGTATAAAACTCAGCTTTTTTAATGGAGAAAATCTAGGAGACAGGTAGTCATGAAAGAGAAAATTTTGGAAGAGAAAGAGATAGTTTCAATTCTTAAACCCAGGGGAAAAGAGGGATATAAGGGAGATTTCGGGCATACTTTTATAGTGGCAGGAAGCTTTAACTATGTAGGAGCGCCCTATTTTGCCGCAGAAGCAGCTGTAAGATCCGGTTCAGGTCTTGTAACTCTTTTTACGAGAAAAGAGATATTGGAGATAATGAAAATAAAACTGGATGAAGCCATGGTAAGGGATATCCAGGAACTGAAAAAACATCTTCAGAAAGGTAGTGCTGTAGTCTTTGGATCCGGTATGGAGGAGAGCGAGGAAACCTATGGTGCACTTCAGGATCTAAAGGATGCAAAAATTCCCCTGGTAATAGATGCCGATGGATTGAATGTATTAAAAACCCAAGAGCGAATGGAATTTTTTAGGGAGAGAGAGGGGGCTACAATAATAACTCCCCATCTAGGAGAATTTTCCAGACTGACTGGAAAAAAAATAGAAGATATAAAAAAAAACAGGGTAAAATTAGCCTTTGATTTTGCAAAAAAATATGGAATCACACTTATACTCAAGGACAGCGAGACTATAATTACAGATGGTAGAGAGATATATATAAATAGAACTGGAAATGCAAGTATGAGCAATGGAGGAATGGGAGATATATTGGCAGGATTGGCAGGATCTTTTTTGGCTCAGGGATACACCCCTTTGGAAGCTGGAAAACTAGCCTGTTATTTTTTAGGGAAATGCGGTGAAATGAGCAGTGTAGAAAATTATATAACCAATCCCAGAGATGTACTTCAGGTACTTCCCAAGGTCATGAAAAAAACTGTTCAAAAAAAGTGTTTTGTATGTTATAATATTGAATAACGTATTTTCGGAGGGGAACTTGGACGGAATAATTTGTGTTAATAAACCGCAGGGGATAACATCCTTTGATGTGGTGAGAAAGCTGAAAAGGATTCTAAAAGAGAAAAGAATCGGCCACACAGGAACTTTAGACCCTATGGCAACAGGGGTTATGGTAGTATGTGTAGGTAGGGCAACTAGACTGGTACAGGACATTGAAGGGTACGAGAAAGAGTATCTGGCGACATTCCAACTGGGATACAAAACTGACACTTATGACAGAGAGGGAACCGTAACAGAGAGATCTGAGATGGAAAAACCAGATGAAAATATGTTGAAAGAGGCCCTGTCAACTTTTTTAGGGGATATAAGACAGGTACCACCTATGTATTCAGCTCTTAAAATAGATGGAAAGAGACTTTATGATTTGGCCCGTGAAGGGATAACAGTGGAGCGTAAAGCCAGAGATGTAAAGATAAAATCACTGGACCTGAAAGAATATGACGGAGAAAGCGGAAAATTTTTATGTAAAGTATCCAAAGGTACTTATATAAGATCTCTTATCTTTGATTTAGGAGAGAAGCTGGGAACTTTTGCCACTATGACAGATCTTATAAGAACTGAGGTGGGAAAGGTAAAGCTCCAAGAATGTTTTACTCTGGAAGAGATGGAAGCTATGGCTGAAAAGGGAGATTTATCATTCCTTCAAGGGGTAGAGGAATTCTTCGGATATCCAAGACTTGAGCTAATAGGAGAGGAAAATCTGAAATACTACAAAAATGGAAATAATTTCAGTTATACTGGAAATGATGGATATTACTCGATTTACTATAAGAATGAATTTATAGGCCTTGCCACAATTAAAAACAGCAGGCTTCAGGCATATAAATATTTTTAAGTTGATCAAGAAATAATATGTATATAGGTTATAATAAAATTTTAAAATAAAGATTAAAGGAAGTGTTTATGAAGATTAAAAACGTAGCTATAATTGCCCACGTTGACCATGGAAAAACAACATTGGTTGACTGTCTTTTAAAACAGGCTGGAGTTTTTGCTGCTCACCAGATGGATAAAGTTGAAGAGAGAGTAATGGATTCCAATGATATCGAGAAAGAGAGAGGAATCACGATATTTGCTAAGAATGCCGCTGTAAACTATAAAGATTACAGAATCAATATAGTTGATACTCCAGGCCATGCTGACTTCGGAGGAGAGGTTCAGAGAATCATGAAGATGGTTGACTCAGTTATACTGGTTGTTGACTCATTTGAAGGTACTATGCCACAGACAAAGTATGTTCTTAAGAAAGCTCTTGAGCAAGGACATAGACCAATAGTTGTAGTAAATAAAATAGACAGACCAGGAGCAAGACCAGAAGAGGTTCTATACATGGTATATGACCTATTCTTAGAGCTAGATGCTAATGAGTACCAGCTTGAGTTCCCAGTTGTTTATGCTTCTGGAAAAGCAGGATATGCAATAAAAGAACTTACAGATAAGAGTAACAACATGGAAGCTCTATTTGAAACTATAGTTGAGCACGTTCCATCTCCAGAGGGAGATAAAGATGCTCCACTTCAATTCCTTGCTGCAAACATAGAGTACGATAACTATGTTGGTAAACTTGGAGTTGGAAGAATCTATAACGGAACTGTTAAGAAAAACCAGGAAGTTATGCTTATAAAAAGAGACGGAAAAATGGTTAAAGGAAAAGTTTCTATAATCTACGGATATGAGGGACTTAAGAAAGTTGAAGTTGAGTCAGCAATAGCTGGAGAGATTGTTTCAATAGCTGGACTTGCAACTGTAGATATCGGAGAGACAATTGCAGATGTAGCTAATCCTGTAGCTCTTCCTCTAATTGATATAGATGAGCCAACTCTTGCTATGACATTCGTAGTAAATGATTCACCATTCGCAGGTAAAGATGGAAAGTTCATAACTTCTAGAAATATCTGGGACAGACTTCAGAAAGAGCTTCAAGGAAACGTAAGTATGAGAGTAGAAGCTACAGCTTCAGCTGACTCGTTCATAGTTAAAGGAAGAGGAGAGCTTCAACTTTCTATACTTCTAGAGAACATGAGAAGAGAAGGATATGAGATTCAGGTTTCAAGACCTAGAGTTATATTCCAAGAGATCAATGGAGAGCTAAACGAGCCAATTGAGCTAGCAGTAGTAGACGTTGATGACAACTTTACTGGAATAGTTATCGAGAAGATGGGAATCAGAAAGGGAGAGCTTGTAACTATGACTCCTGGAACAGACGGATATACTCGTCTTGAATTCAAAGTTCCTGCAAGAGGACTTATCGGATATAGAGGAGAATTCCTAACTGATACAAAGGGAACAGGAATCCTTAACCACTCATTCTATGAGTATGCACCACACAGAGGAGATATTCCTGCAAGAAACAAAGGAGCTCTAATCTCTCTTGAGACTGGAAAAACTATAGCTTATGCTCTAAGCGGATTACAGGATAGAGGAACAATGTTCCATGATCCAGGTGTAGATGTTTATGCTGGAATGGTTATCGGAGAGCACAACAGAGAGAATGACCTAGTAGTAAACGTTTGTAAAACTAAGAAACTTACAAACATGAGAGCTTCTGGATCTGATGATGCAGTAAGACTTGCAACTCCAAGAAGAATGACTCTTGAGCAAGCTATTGAGTACATTGGTGATGATGAGCTAGTAGAGATCACTCCAAAAAATATCAGAATCAGAAAGAAATATCTGAATGAAAATGATAGAAAAAAAGCTGAAAACAGCAAAAAGTAATTAAAAAAATAAAATATATAAAATAGAATAGGAGAGTTAGAGATGGGAAAATTTCAGATGCCACTTGTTTTGCTTTTAACTATATTTTTTACTGGATGCAGCAATGCCCCCAAAAGGGAGATTCCAGAAAATTTAGTATATGAGGCGATACTGGCAGATGATTCCCGTGCTCTGACCTCCTTTTTTAATTCAGAATTTTCACCTGCCCATCAGGATAAAAATGGAATATCTCTCCTAGATTTGGCTATAAAATATGATTCTTTAGAATCCCTCCAGGTCCTTGCACGGCAAGATCTGAATTTGAATGAAGGACTTTTTAGGGTGAGAAGTTTTCAAGCCCTAGAGATCCTTATAAAAAATGGAGCTGATCCCAATGTGAAAAACTCCTCGGGAGACTCTCTGGTAATCCATTATATAAAGAACAAGCCTGATTCTTTTGTCCAATATATAATATCTCAAGGGGCTTCCCTGGAGACTGAGGACAGCTATGGTTGGAAACCTATTTTTTGGGCAGCTTCAGTTGGAAGTCCTGGAGTTTTAAAAGAGCTTCTGAATAGGGGAGCTAATCCACAGGAAAAGGACAGAGAGGGAAATCTGCCCATATATTATGTGACAGATAAGGAGAAGCTGGAACTTCTTTTGGAATACGGATATGACCTCAACACAAAAAATATCGAGGGAGAAAACATTTTTGGAGAGATACTCATGAAGGCTGTAGCTAACAGAGAATTTGAGATAATTGAAAAACTCCTAAATAAAGGTGTGAATCCAGGATACCGTTCCTACGGAAGAGGTGCTATGGATATTGCAGAGCGAGCCAAAGACCTTGAAATGATAGAATTTTTAAATAAAAAAGTACCCCGTTAAAGGGTACTTTTTTTCTCGAATGAGTATCTGTTGGCAGCGTTCCAAAGGATATATTCCTCTAGTCCAAGAGCATTAAGAGCTCTTATCTGTTCTTTGACCTCTTTTTTTCCATATTTAATATGTCCTTTAACCCATGGAGCAGAAAAATCTTGAATCCATGTTCTTATGGTTGCAGGAGTGTCAATATTAAAACTTCTATTCATAGAATCTCTTGAAGAACCGTAAACTGTTTTATATGGTTCAGCATCTGGGACAGCAGCTCCGTAAACTCCGTTACCATAGTGACTTGGATAAACCATTGGACAGATATAGTCCACAACATTGGAAACAGCTTCCCAGTGTTGTCCAAGAGCCATATCATCAGGAGAAGATCCTACCTGACCATAGACATCTGCAGCTGTATAAACTTCCAGAGGAGAGAGCTGTTTATGAGCTTCAGTCAAGAATCTCTGGATAGCAGCAGGCTTGCTTTCGTTTTTAGGATTTCTATAGTTCAGATGAGGATCTAGTTTTCCGCCATTAGAAGCAGGGAATCTAACATAGTCAAATTGAATCTCGTTGAATCCCACACGGGCAGCTTCTTTAGAAACATCAATGTTGTACTGCCAAAGCTCTCTGTCATGGGCAGAAACCCAGATAAGTCCATCAGCATTGGAGAATGGTTTTCCAGTACGCTTATCTAAAATAGTTCTTTCAGGTTTGGCCTTGGCATAAGTAGGGTCTTTAAAAGATACAACTCTTGCTATGGTATAGATATTGTTTTCTTTCAGTTTCGCCATAAGAGCTTCTATATTTTTTATAGGTCTACGCTTATCTGAGTCCAGTCCATATTTTGAAACAACCTCAGGCATACTCCATAAAAGATGTCCGTCATCATTTTTAACATCTATAACAAAGGCATTTATTTCAGTGGTTTTAGCCAGTTCAATAAGCCTGTCCAAAGCCTTAGGGGTAGAGACAGTAGAGGTAGAAACATAGATTCCCTTAACTTTTACTTTAGGATTGTTAGGGTATTCCTTTTTAAGGAAAGGATCAAAATTCAACTTTCCCCACTGCTGTGGCAGTAGATCGTTGATAGAAGGAACAAGAACTTTTTTAGTAATCCATCCCTCCTTTGTTTTTCTATCTTTTAGGTAACTTACCTTAACATAGGTTTCAGGTTTTTGATTTCCAGATGTAATCTCTTCAAGAATAGTAACCCTAGTTCCTTTTCTCAGATAATCGATTCTCTGTCCTCCAGTGGCAGCATTAAAAACCTGGAGATTAGCAATGTTGGTATAGAAATGTTCTGTAAAAGTAGTTTCTTCAGGAACAACCTCTTTGACAGTCTCCTCTTTCAGAGGCTCTTCTACCTTTGTTTGGATTTCTTCAATTTTAGGTTCCTCAGAAGGTTTACTTTCTTTTTTAACTTCTGAAACTTCAGCTTCTTTAGCTGTGGATTCGGAGGATTCATCTTTTTTTAGCTCTTCGCCTTGAAAAGTATAGCTCCCCTTTACCATTTCAACGGTTTCAGTTTTTCCGCAAGAAATAAAAAATGCCATAAGGGATATGGCAATTAAAAATTTTTTCAAATTAATCAACTCCAAAATTTGTCATATATATATTTTACTTACATCAGGAAGGGAAAATATTTTTAGAAGTGTCCAGTAGTCAACTTTAAAAAGTATCTTATCTCCTAATTTATAGTGGGTATTATTATTTTTGAACTCTATTATTGTGTGATCAGAGGTGACTCCTGTCAGAAGAATATTCTCATCTAAAGGACGGAGCCCCTGGAGATTTATCTCCACACATCCCATGGCAAGTACACCTCGTAAAGAGTTGTTTTTTATTTTAAGCTCGATAATTTCGGCAGCCAGAAGAAAAACATCATCAAAGGAACCAGGGAGAGTATTTTTTTGTACAGTATCTCTTCCTAAAAGCAGTCCTTCTCCTATTCTCAGGGTGACTCTCTCCTGTTTGGAGATGAGGGGAAGAATATGTAGAAAGCTTGAATTTCCAGCAGAAATCCAGAGCTTTAAACCACTTTTTTTCTCCAGTTTTTCTCTTATATCCAGTAGCTCAGAGAAAATATCTGTGGTGGGAAAACTGTCTGAGAGACAGGCCATATTGGAAGCAATTCCCAAAAATTCAATATTTTTCAGCTTTAAAATTTCATCCGTTGTTGAATTTATATTTTCTATATTTTCACCATCACGAAAATCTCCTGTTTCTAGAAGAAGAAAAATTTTGTGTTTTTTTCCTTCTTTTTCCGCACAGGAGTTCAGAGCTTTTATAGTTTTAATTTCAGAGTTAAGGGAGATATCTGCAAACTTAACAACGTCCTCAGCCTCTGAAAGGAGAGGAACTCTGGTAAGAAGTTTTTCACATGGCAGAGATATAATTTTTTTGAGATTACTTATTCTAGATTCTCCGATACTGGTGCATCCAGAATGAAGCATGGTTTCTGCAATGGCCAGATCATTGAAAACAGATTTGGTTATTCCAGTGACAGAAATATTTTTTTCTCTACAGATAGAAACGATATTTCTGCAGTTTATCCTGAGTTTATTGAGGTTCACAATAAGAACGGGATAGCTCATTATTCAATCTCCTGTCTGCCCTCAAGAGCCCTTGAAATAGTTGCAGAATCTGCATACTCAATATTTCCTCCCATGGGAATACCGCTGGCAATTCTTGTAATTTTTACATGAAAAGGTTTTAGAAGCTTTGTAAGATATAGAGTTGTAGTCTCCCCTTCCAGATCCGGATTGAGAGCTATTATAATTTCACTTATATCATCCTGTGCAACTCTTTTTAAAAGAGATTCAAGGTTGAGCTTATCAGGAGTAATGCCCTTAAGGGGAGCCAGTTTTCCTCCCAAAACATGATATTTACCACGGTATTTACCTGTTTTTTCAAAGGAGATAACATCTCTGGAATCTTCCACTACACATATTGAGTGTCTATCTCTAAATTCATCAGAACAGATGGGACAAGTATCTTTTTCGCTGAGGTCTCCGCAGATACTACATTTTTTTATAAGTTTTTTGGCATCTAGAAGGGCCTGAGAGAAACTCTCGACCTCTTCTAAACTGCTATTGAGAATATGAAAAGCTAAACGTGTAGCACTTTTTCTTCCTACTCCAGGGAGTCTTCCGAAGGCATCGATAACTTTTTCCAGTGCTTCAATAGCCATTAGTCATTCACTGTCTCAGTTTTTATTGATTTAGTAATCTCTCTGATCTCTCTTTTGATCTCTCTTCTCTCTTTTCCTAATTCTGCATTTTTTATGATATAGTCATCGACTCTGTCCTCATAGTCTGATCTCATATTTCTTACTACATCTAAGATATCCTCATAACTCATAGTTGGAGTGATATATTCTTTTAGATTTGAAAGAAGTTCTATTCTTATTCTGTTATCTCTGACCTGTCTGTCGTTATCCTCAAGTTCTCTTTTGATCTTATTTGTTGCTCTTTCTTTTCTAACTAACTCTAAAGCTCTATCCATTTTATTCCTCCTAAAAATGTAATTAAGGGTGCATTTTAATACACCCTCATTATACAACACAATATCCAGTTTTATCAACAAGCAACTTGAAATTATTTAGATAATACTCTAGCTATTTCAAAATCTTCAGAAATACTTGTAAATCTCTGTCCTTCCCAAGCATATGAGATAGGATGAGTAACTATTTTGTTTCCTTCCATTCCTACCATAACTCCTCCGTCTCCAGCTACAAGAATTTCAACAGCTTTAACAGCCATTTTTGTAGCAAGAATTCTGTCAAATCCAGAAGGAGCTCCTCCTCTCTGAACGTGTCCTAGAACTACGCTTCTAACTTCAGAGTTAACTTTATGCTTTAATTCCTCTTCAATATCTGAAACTTTTCCTACACCTTCAGCTACAAGAACTATATCATGAAGTTTTCCACTTTTTCTACGGTCCTTAATCTGAAGAGCAAGCATCTCTATAGGGTTATCCATTTCAGGAATAAGAAGTCCGTCTCCTCCTCCTGCCATGCATGAGTAAAGAGCAAGATCTCCAGCATGTCTTCCCATAACCTCTACAAGAATTGTTCTCTCATGAGAAGTTGCAGTATCTCTGATTTTAGAGATAGCATCCAGAATAGTGTTAAGGCATGTATCGAATCCTATAGTATAATCAGTTCCAATGATATCGTTATCAATAGTTCCAGGTAATCCAACAACCTTAATTCCATGCTCTTTAGAAAGCAGATCAGCACCACGGTATGATCCGTCACCACCGATTACGATAACTCCCTCGATACCTCTTCTTTTTAGATTGGCAGCTGCTATAGCTCTGAATTTAGGATCTTTGAATTCCAGACATCTGGCAGTAAGAAGTTTTGTTCCACCTCTATCAATGATTCCAGAAACATACTGAGAATCAATAGGAAAAATCTCATCATTCAGCATACCTGAGTATCCTCTTTTTACACCATAAACAGTCATTCCCAGATCCATGGCATATTTTGCAGCAGCTCTGATAGCTGTATTCATTCCTGGAGCATCTCCTCCACTAGTTAAAATTGCGATTTTCTTCATAAATGTAATCAACTCCCTAAATCTATTTAATCGTGTAAACAACACAACCCATATAACTTCATTTTACCTCTTAAATTAAAAAGATTCAAGAAATTTTCCCATGTTCCGATATTTGTGATATCTTTCATCCAAAAGAGAGTCAATTTTTAAACATTCTAGTTCTTCTAAGGCTTTGAAAACAGCACTTTTTAGATTTTGAGCAGCTAAAGTGTGATCTCTATGGGCACCTCCCACAGGCTCAGGAATAATGCCGTCGATAACCCCAAGTTCCAGAAGGCTGTTGGCAGAGATTTTCAGGTTTTCTGCAGCCTCAGGAGCACGGCTGGAATCTTTATAGAGAATGGCTGCACATCCCTCTGGAGAGATTACAGAGTAGACAGAGTTCTGAAGCATAAAGATTCTGTCTGTAACTCCAAGTCCCAAAGCACCTCCAGAGCCACCCTCGCCTATTACAACAGAGATCATAGGAGTTTTTATTCCTGACATCTCCATAAGGTTACGGGCGATAGCCTCTCCCTGTCCGTGCTTTTCAGCCTCTATTCCAGGATAAGCTCCAGGAGTATCTATAAAAGCCAGTACAGGAATTCTAAATTTTTCAGCCATCCGGAAAAGTCTCAGGGCTTTTCTGTATCCCTCAGGATTGGCCATTCCGAAATTTCTATGGATCTTCTCTTCAGTGGTACGTCCCTTCTGATGTCCGATGATCATAACTCTTTTGCCCTCTATTTTACACATTCCTCCGACTATGGCAGGATCATCTCTAAAAAGTCTGTCTCCGTGAAGCTCCACAAAATCCTCTCCTAATTCTCTTATGTAATCGAGGGTGTAGGGTCTGTCAGGGTGTCTGGCTACAAAAATTTTGTCCCATGAAGAGAGGTTGGAATAGATTTTTTCCAGCATATTTCTATGTTTTTTTTGAAGCTTTTCAATCTCTTCAGTGAGATCTATATTTTTTTCATTGGCAAATTTTTCCAATTCTGCTATGTGTTTTTCTAAATCAAATATCTCAGTTTCAAATTTCATAACTCCTCCTATTCAGTGGCACAGCTTAAAATTTTATAGAGGGTATCTTTCATATCCTCTCTTTTGGAGATGACATCTATCATCCCGAATTCCTGGAGAAATTCACTTCTTTGGAATCCTTCAGGAAGCTGCTGCTTGATAGTCTGCTCAATAACTCTAGGACCTGCAAATCCGATAAGAGCATTGGGTTCAGAGAGATTTATGTCTCCCAGCATGGCGAAGGAAGCTGTAACTCCTCCAGTAGTAGGGTCAACCGGAATAGAGATAAAGGGAACTCCCACTTCCTTAAGTCTTTCAATAGCAGCTGAAGTTTTAGCCATCTGCATAAGGGAGAGTATCCCTTCGTGCATTCTTGCTCCTCCAGAAGTGGCAACAACTACAACAGGAATTTTCAGCTGGGCTGCACGCTCTATGGCACGGGTAATTTTTTCTCCCACAACAGATCCCATACTTCCTCCCATGAAGCTGAAATCCATAGCTGCAATACTGACCTTTAATCCCTTGATAAGACCAGTACCGGAAACAACTCCGTCCTTCATTCCAGTTTTTTCCATGGCGTTCTCATATTTATTTTTATACAGAGGGAAATTAAGCGGATCGCAGGACTCTAAATCCCTATCCATCTCTTCAAAACTTCCTTCGTCTATGAGAAGGTCTACCCTCTCCTGACCGCTCATAGGGAAATAGTGATCGCAGTGTATACATTTTTTTAAATTGTTTTCCAGGTCAACTTTATAGATCATCTCGCTGCAGCTTGGACATTTTATCCAAAGAGGAGATGAGTTCTCCCCCTCCTCCTGAGGTGTTTTTACCTCTTGCAAATTACCGGAAACCGGAGAAGGAGTTTTATCTTTAACTGTAAGTGTAGCATATTTTTTTCTTTTAATAGAAAAGAATCCCATGAATACCTCCTTTAAAGTAAAATCATGTAGGAATGAAATTTTAGAATAAACTTACTATTTAAAC
>X329_Bleak__coassemble_883_pt1 | contig 23645 bp, 20 predicted proteins | sample X329_Bleak__metabat2_low_PE_005 | metagenome-assembled genome bin X329_Bleak
CCTTATCTCCAGCTCTTCCTATTCTGAATTTTGCTCTTGAAAACAGCGAGAAAACCTCACTTTTCGGTGTACTCATAAGGTCTATTACTACATCGTAATCGGTTCTTGTCACATCCCATGCTTTTTTTATGTAGCTGAAAGGATTTTTTCTCTCTTCCGGAGTTATTACTATGAGGTTATCTATATATGGATGATTCTGAAAAATTGGGGCCACAAAATCATACAAGACATAATCTATCTGACATCCTGGAAAACTTTTTTTCAGTGTATTACAGAGGACAGAGGAGATAATGGCATCACCTATCTGTCTGAATCTCACTATAAGTATTTTCATCCTTTTTTCCCCCTCAACCTTCTTATATTTTTTCTCCATTTCTGAATAAGAGAAACCTTTTTCCAGATATCTTTTTTCTCTATTCCCAGCTCTTCCTGAGCTATACTGAGGACTCTATCCCGATATTGTTCCCAGTTGTATCCATAAGCTAGACAGAACTCCTCAAAACGTCTTATTCCTATCTCAACAGCTTTAAAAAATCTGTAATCTCTTTTTTCATGAACCGATAAATCATCAAAGTCTAAAAGGACAATATCCCCAACTTCATTCTCTATAGAATTAGCCAAAGTTATATCGTAGTCTATCACTCCTGCTCCCAGCATTCTCATATAGTAGGTATATGCCTTTATATACTGTTCTATCTCTTTTTTCTCCACAGATGCATAGACTTTTCCTCTTACTTCTTTCCCTGAATATATTCCATAGGAGATTCCACCTCTGACAAAAGTGATAAATCCTGTTATCTCATAGTGTTTTATCTCTAGTTTATCCAGCCGGCTTAAAGCTCTTTTCAGAGAGTGGATTATAAGGTTTCCTCCCATAATCAAGGAACGGAGATTGTTTCTATGGTACAGTGGAAAATTAAGCACTTTTACATACTCCCCATCTATCCTGTATGTTTTTCTATTTTTTTCACTGGTAGAAAGACGATACTCTTCCATCTCTCCATTTAAAATTCTCTCTCCCATGAGAGATATATCCCTATATCCCATAAGTTATTCTCCTCTGATTAATTTTTCTATGGCTTCTCCTGCTCTCTCCCTGGAAAAATCTCTGCTTCTCTCTAGAGAAAGCTTCTGGAACCTCTCCAGTTTTTCAGAATTCTGAAGCAGATCTATTATCTTTTCTCCCAAGTCCTCGGGATTATGGTCTGCCAAAACTCCATACTTCCCCTCTTCCATTATCTCTATTGAACCGTTGTTTTTTGTAGAAATTACAGCTTTTCCCAGTATCATGGATTCCATGATTACAAGGGGCATCCCTTCCTGAACCGAGCTCTGGACAAAAAATTTAGAATTTTTAATATATGGAAAAGGATTTTTCTGTAGACCTTTGAACTTTACCCTTTCTCCTAATTCAAGGTTTTTAACAAGAGATTCCAATTCCTCTCTCAAAGGTCCCCTCCCAAGAATTAGCAGATTTATATTCTCTATCTGATCTGCCACTTTTTTAAAAGCTTTTATAAGAAGTTCATGATTTTTATTTTGGACAAGAGCTCCGGCTATTAGTATATAAGGGGTCTTTTCCTCCACCTGAAAAGCATCTGCCTTCTCTCTTACCAAACTTTTTTCGATAAAGTTATATATCTTTACTACCTTAAATTTCTCATGGGAATAGTTTTTTTCATATCCCTCTTTCATCTTGCTGTTGATAGTCACAACTGTATCGTAGAGTCCCATATTGAGTCTCTTCTGCTTTTTTCTTTCTAAACTTCCTTCTCCTGCATGGCTCCAGCCTATAATTCTCTTATCCTTCAGATTCAGCTTGTGAAGATATCTCAGAAGACCCATATTGTAATCTATAATGACATCTGCAAAATTCAGATGTTTTTTTACCTTATTTATGGCTATTTTCTTTTTCTTTTGGAGAAGATTGGAATACCTAAGTTTTGAAATCAGGCTTTTTCCTGATTTTGACCTTTCTAACTCCTCCATAAATTTCCACGAAGTAAGAAACCTATATTCTACATAGGAAGGAATCTCACCTATATAGTGATTTTCCACTCCTTTATCCTCTTCAATTAGAAGAAGAATCTGGTAATCTTCTGGTGAGAAAAATCTCAGAAACTCAATAAGCATTCGTTCCTGTCCTCCCACACCTAAATTTCCAGTGGAGATTATTATTTTTTGTTTTGTTTTATCCATTCTTTATATCCTTGAACTCCTTGTTCCCGTATTTTTTATATTTATATTTTAGGTATCCAGGACTCAGTTTTCTTAGAAAATCCAGTAGGGATGTTTTATCTATAGCTGTTCTTCTTATATCAAAAAAATTATCACTTATTCTTCCTGTTCCTGAGTCTGTGGATACTGCAAATTGATATCCAGCTTTTTTTGTCATCTCCTGCACACGGATGGTCTGATGTCCATAGGGGTAGGCAAAGGATATTACCTCCTCTCCCACTATCTCTTCTAGCTCTTTTTTATTCTGAAGAATCTCTTTTTCCAATTCTTCATCCCTTAAAAGTGGAAGACTGGGATGAGTCAGAGTATGCCCTCCAAACTCTACTAATCCGCTATCATGCATCTCCTTAACTTCCTGTGAATTCATCAGAGAGAATCTGCTCTCCCCCTCTCCTTCCACTGTCCATCTGTTATAGTCCAATCCCGTCACAAAATATATCACGGCTTTCATCTGATATTTTTTCAGAAGGGGAAACAATATCTCATAATTATCCTTATATCCGTCATCCACGGTTATTATTATATACTTATCCTTTTTAAATCCCCTCTCCATCATCTGAGCTAGATCTCTAAAAGTTATAGTTTTATATCCCAAAATTTTCAGTATAAAAAGATGCAGTTCAAGTGTCTTTCTTGTAACAAATATCTTTATCTTTCCTGCCTGCTCTTTTTTCTCTACAAACTGATGATACATCAGTATGGGAATATCGTATATATTCTCATTCATTTTTTCCCTCCTGCTAAATATGCTTTTGAAGCTCCTCCATGGAGAAGCTGTTTATATCTATCTCTTCTCCCTCTCTGTAATCGGCCTGTGAGAGAATAACTTTTCCCCCGGGATATTCAGGGCCCCATGTTTTGAGATTATGCTCATCTTTTCTGTCTTTTCTGTAGAGGGCTATCATTTTTCTATCAAAGGCTCTGGCTATATGCACCACAGAAGTATCAGGAGTTATAACTAGGTCAGCCTTCTTTATGAGAGCTGAACTATCCAGAATGCTAGAAATATTCTGAGCCATGTACACTGCCTCTCCTTTGTGAGCATTTAAAAATCTCTCCAGCTCCTCTTTTTTGTCTGGAGAGTAAATAGCGATGGTAATATATCCTTTTTTATCCAGCATTCTAAAAATATTTTCCATATTTTCGGGATTCAGGCTTCTGTATTTGCTGGCACCATAAGGGTTCACTATGGCTATTTTCTCCCTGTCTGGGTGTTTTTTCTTCAGAGTTTTGCAAAACTCCTCAGCCCTTCTCTCTCTCTCAGAATCTAAAAACACATCATATCCTGTCCCATAATCCTCTATTCCCAATTTTTTCAGATATGCTCCATATCTTTCTGTTATATGCTCGTCCCACTGAAAATCTTTTCCGCTCTCTACACTGACATCAAAAAGCTTCCACTCTTTTCTGTCCAGTCCCATATTTATCCCTGCTCTGCAGAGGTTTATAAATTTCATATCGTTGACTCTCAGCATCTCACTGAAATCCAGAAGAAGATCATACCCTTCACTCCTTATCTCTCCAGTAAGTTTTTTTAAAACACTGCTGCTTTTTTCATAGCTATATATTTTATCCACATAGGGTGAGTTAACTATTATATCCCGGGCTGCTCCCCTTGCCACCACTCCTATTTTAACCTCTGGAAACTTTCTTTTTATCTCACGGAACATCATGGTACTTGCCACCATATCCCCTATTTTCCCATCAGTACGGATGAAAAGTATCTTCTTTATATTCATACGAACAATAATATTTTCTTCTGGGCACTGCTTTCCATTCTCTTTTCTGTCCCAGAGAAATCTCCCTAAAGCCAGTCTTTTAGGTCTCAAAAAATCCTGTACCACCCTATTCAGTTTTCTTATCATCTCTGTCCCCTTTTTTTTATAGTAAACCCCTATTTTACTATATTTTACAACAAAAAGAATAATATATAAAGAAAAAAGAGTGGTTTCCCACTCTTTTTATCTATATTTTACTCTCCCGCTTCAGTCTCAGCCTCAATCTCATTGTACTTGGCTATAACTGAATCAGTTATCTCTTTTCTCAAATCAGGCTTAATCGGGTGAGCTATATCCTTATACTCTCCATCTGGCATCTTTCTCGAAGGCATTGCCACAAACATTCCTTTCTGTCCGTCAATTACCTTTAATCCGTGGATAACAAAGGCATCGTCAAAGGTAATGTCTGCATAGGCTTTCAACTTAAGCTCTCCCTCTGTTCCGGTAACTAATCTCAATCTTACGTCTGTAATAATCATTTTGCACCCCTTTAGTATGTTATTTGTGTCTATAAAAAGCTGCAGAGGTAGACCTCGCAGTCTTTTAAGCTATTCTTTAAAAAATTATAACTCTCCTCTGCTCCTTCATTAGAAACCAGTGTAAAGTATGTACTTCCGCTTCCTGACATAAAAAACCTGTATCCTGGAATCTCTTCCAGTCTGGCACGAAACCTTATAATATTGCTGTTCTCCATGAGAAGCCCCTGCTCTAGATGGTTCTCTATACTCTCTTCCAGCAGTTTCAGATCATTCTCCTTCATTCCGTGGATAATCTTCTCTATATCTGCACTTCTTATATCCACTCCCTCTCCCTTGATTCTGTCCAAATTTCTGAAAGCTTCTGGAGTGGAAACTCCGAAGGGAGGCTTTATGAGTACGACTCTACAGTCCAGATTAGTTTTAAATATCTCCAGCACTTCTCCTATTCCTCTCACCCTTGCAGGAATATTTTCAATAAAGAAAGGTATATCTGCTCCCACACTTTTTCCCAGTTCATGGAGTTCCTTTCTGCTGAGAATATCTCCGTGAAACTGGTTCAGCTCCAGAAGAAACATAGCTCCGTTGGAGCTTCCGCCCCCGAGTCCTCCTTCCATGGGAATTTTTTTATCCAGATATACTTCTATCTCCTGAGGTTGAAGTCCTGTCTTGTGATAGTACTTACTATATATTTTGTGCAAGATGTTCTCTTTTCCTTTTGGAATTTTTAAATCATTGGAATTAATTTTTAATTCTCCCTCTTTTCTGCAAAAATTCAGATATATTTTGTCTGAAAGATCCAGGGGAACCATAACCATATCCAGGGTATGATAGCCGTTTTCAAGTACTCCGGTCACATTGAGTCCTATATTTATTTTACAGTTAGATATTACCAGGCTTCTCATCAAATATCTCCTCTTCGCTCTCTAGGTCTATCTTGTCTATCCCTCTCACATCCAATACCTTTATCAGATCTGCTGCACGGTTCTTTGCTACATTTCCCGTTGGAACTTCCAGCACCTGAAACTTAAAATATCTGTCATAGTACTCCAGTTCCAGAATTGCTCCCTCCTTTACCTCAGTGCTGGGTTTTGCAACTTTCCCGTCCAGTTTGGTCTTCCCTCCATCTACCACGGCCTTAGCTATAGGCCTCCTTTTTATTATTCTGCTTACCTTTAAAAATTTATCTAGTCTCATTCTATTTCTCCCCTCTCTCTATTTTTTTAGCATCTTCCCATAGGTTGTCCATCTCTTCCAGATCTGCCTCTCCCAGAGTACAGTTGGCCTCCACATGACGGAAACGTCTCTCAAATTTATGGTTGGTCTTGTTCAATAAATCTGAACTGTTATATCCTAAGTAACGGGCCATATTTATCAGGGAAAACATCAGATCTCCTATCTCTTCTCCCAGTTTTTCACGGTCTCCGCTTCGGAGTTCCTCTCTTACCTCATGAAGCTCCTCCTCAATTTTATCCAACACTCCCTCAGGTGTGTCCCAGTCAAAGCCTACTCCTGAAACTTTTTTTATTATCTTCTCAGCTCGGGCCATAGGTGGAAGAGCTTTAGGTATTCCGTCCAGTATAGATTTTCTATCCCTGTGCTCCTTCTCATCTCTCTTTATACTGTCCCACTGCTTTTTTACCTCTTCTGGAGTAAGATTTTTTATCTCACTTTGAAAAATATGAGGGTGTCTTCTGATAAGTTTCTCTGAAAGTTTCTTTATCACATCCTCTATTCCAAACTCTCCCTTTTCCTGGCATATCTGGGCCTGAAAAACTATATTGAGAAGCAGGTCTCCCAGCTCTCCCTTCAGCTCCTCTCCTCCCAGGTCCATGGCCTCTAGAGTCTCATATGTTTCCTCCAACAGATACTCTTTCAAACTTTCTATTGTCTGTTTCCTATCCCAGGCACACCCGTTCTCTCCTCTCAGGGTTGCCATAAGCTGGACTAATTTATCAAATTCTGTCATTTTTTCTCTCCTATCTTGAAACAGTTATCTTTATTTTCTTGTTTTATTATTTTATTATTTCATTGTTCTATTTTCTCCAAACCTTACTGAAAAAATTGTGTAGAGAACCTTGCGTGAGTCCAAGCGTATCCGGAGGATAGCGTAGGCGGAAGCACCGTTCTCGGAACAATTTTTTCTACTCACCCCAAGTAATCACGGAAAAATCTCTCAGGAGTTCCCATATATCTCAATGCTCCCTGACTTCTTATATATTTTCCTTTTCCCGATTCCATTATCTCCACCAATTTTTCCATATGAAGTTTATCTTCCTGGAATTTTATCAGAGTAGTCCCCTCTCGCTCTTCATGGATGGCTATAACTCTTGCTCTTTTAGCCATAAGCTTAAGTTTTTCTCCACGGAGATAGGATTTTACAGGATAAGGCATAGGCCCGAATCTGTCTTCCAGCTCCTCTCCAATATCTCCGATATCCTCTAATTTACCTATCTGAGCTATTCTCTTGTAGAGTATCAGTTTCTCCCTCTCCTCTATATATGTATCTGGAATATATCTAGGCAGAGTGAGGTCCAGGGTAAACTCTGGGAGCTCCTCTATATATTCTCCCTTGAGCTTAGCTATCTCCTCCTGAAGAAGCTTCATATACAGTCCGTAGCCGAGTATCTCTATGGCACCGTGCTGGCGCTCTCCCAGTACCTCTCCAGCTCCTCTTATCCTCATGTCCTCCATGGAGAGGTTAAATCCTGTTCCGGCTCCCATCTCTCCCAGGGATCTCATAGATTCCTCACGTTGCTTTACCTTGCTCCGAATATCTTTCCCCGGGTCTGTAAGAAAGTAGCAGTAACCCCTTTCGTGGCCTCTTCCTACCCTTCCCCTCAGCTGATACATCTGAGAAAGTCCCAGTTTGTCTGTACCCTCTATTATTATGGAGTTGGCATTCTCCACATCTATTCCGTTTTCCACAATTGTTGTAGCCAGTAGAAGGTCTATCTCTCCGTTTTCAAACTGGTGAAGGATCTCTCGAATCTCACGGGGAGGCATCTGCCCATGGATATGATCTATTTTTAGAAATCCAGGAAGCATCTTCCTCAGCTCCTCCTCCCGACGCTCTATCCCCTTTACCCTGTTGTAGATATAGAAGCTCTGACCCTCCCGGGCAAATTCCCTCATCACAGCATCCCTTATAGCTTCATCTTTTTTCTCTATAAAATAGTCCTGGATAGGCAGACGACCTTCAGGAAGAGTTTCTATTATAGATATATCCCTGATGCCCAAGAGAGCTAGATTAAGGGTTCTAGGAATAGGGGTAGCTGTCAGGGTAAGCATATGCACGTTGGTTCGGAGGGTTTTCAGTTTCTCCTTGGCCTTTACTCCGAATTTCTGCTCCTCATCTATGATAACAAGTCCCAGATCCTTGAAGTTTATCTCAGATGAAAGGATTTTATGGGTTCCCACCACAATATCTATTCCTCCACTGGCTATTTTTTTGTAACATTCCTCCAGCTCCCGTTCTGTTTTTATACGGCTCAGAAGTTCCACTGTAACAGGATAATTTTTCAGCCTTTCAACAATCCTCTCATAGTGCTGCTGAGCCAGAACAGTGGTAGGAACCATAAGGGCCACCTGTTTTCCATCCATGGCCGCCTTAAATGCAGCACGGATGGCCACCTCTGTCTTTCCGCATCCCACATCTCCGCAGATTATTCTGTCCATGACTCTTCCAGACTCCATATCCCTCTTGGTATCTTCCACAGCACGGTTCTGGTCCGGGGTCAGATTATATGGAAAAGCCTCTTCAAACTCCTCCTGCAGAAGGGTATCCCTCCCAAATCTGTGGCCTAGAGCCAATTTTCTCCGAGCCTGAACCTCTATGATCTCCAGGGCAAATTTTGCCATGTCGTCCTGAAGTCTCTCCCTACGCTTTCGGAATCCCTTTCGCCCCAGTTTGTATATTTCCGGCTCCATTCCAGGCTCCACCTGAAATTTTTCTATTCTGTCCAGGCTTCCCATAGGTACAAAGAGTTTGTCCTGATCTGCATATTTTACCTCTAGATACTCCTGATCATTTATCAGAACAGTTCCCATATATATCCCGACTCCAAAACTCTCATGGATAATATATTCTCCCTTGGAGATAGCAGAAATCTCCTGTCTTTTCACTTCTATCTCTCTTCTGTACTCTCTACGGACTCTTATTCCCTTCAGCTCACGGTCTGTGAGATAGAGTGTATCTCCATTATGAAATCCCTCATACATGGGATATTTTTGTATCACTATGTTGGAATAAGCTTCAAATATCTCACGGTATCTGGCTTCTTCCTCACTGAGTACAACTATCTTTCTCTCCTTAGATATTTTTTTTACCTCTTCATAGTCCTGATATCTTAGAAGCTCTTCATTTCCCAGTCTCAGATTTTTTATCTCCCGAAACTTTCCTATACTGGCCTGAAATCTCTCCTCAAGTTCTGCCCTGTTCCCTGGATTTTCAAATATTATCTCTTGAAAACGATAGCTCAGCACCTCTAGATTCTCTACAATATATTGAATATCTGTTCCGTTCTCCCCTCCAGAAAACAGCTTTAGAAAGTTCTCTCCAGGTTTTTTATTATTCTCCATATACATATCCACTTCATCTAATTTCTCAATGCTCCGTTGAGTATCCATATGAAAATAGGTGATACGTTCCACCCTGTCATCAAAGAACTCTACCCTGATGGGATGCTCTCCATTTACAGGAAAAAAATCCAATATATCCCCACGGAGAGAATACTGCAGACGGCTGTCTATCAGATAGTTTCTGGTGTAACCTTCCATCTCCAGCTTTTCTATCATCTTTTTCAGATTAAAACTCTCTCCCAGGGCGATTCTTATCCTGTTTCCCGAAAATATATACTCCCTGAGAAAAAATTCCAAAGTTACCAGAACAATAAAGTTCTGATTTCTGTCCAGGGCTTCTATTATTTTATAATTAAAATTTCGGTAATCCTCCTCTGAACTGTCCTCAGGTCTTATTACCTCTCCCGGGTATATATCTTTTAATACCCAGTAATAATCATTTATATTTCTCTTGGATGAACACAGGTACACCATATTTTTTCCCAGACTCTCTAGATAAAATGGAATCTCCCCTCTATAGAGGTTCTCCCTGTCAAACTTTAAATTCAGTTTCATTTTTCCTCCGCTATTTTTCTATATCTGATTATAACTGATTTATGAAAATAAAAAAAGCTCAATATAATTGAACTTTTTTTCTATAGTTATATAGCTTGTTATTATTTTTTAGCTTTTTTCAGATCTTCAACAGTTATAGATTTTACATTTGGTGTTCTTCCATCTTCAGAAGCAGGTATCTGAAGTTTTCCAGAATTTACAAGCTCTGCAACTTCTTGATGAAGTTTCTCATCCCACTCGTATCCAGTTATTTTCCAGTTGTTTTCAGTTTCAGGTGTGATAACTCCCCCTCTTACCTTCTCAATATACTCTCTGATAAGGTCTCTGATTCTTCCTGCATCTCCTCTCTCTACGAAAAGGTCTCTAACCGGCTGAATTCCCGGGAAAAGTCCTGATTTCTCATTGGAAAGAGTTGTTTTTCCTCTGTAGTCATTTACTGCTACCACGTATTTTTCAGTATCTTTGATAGGAGTTCCATCTGTTTTTCTCAGATTCTCTATTCTTGATCCTGCAGGTTTAGAGATATTTACATCATATTTAACTCCTGAGAACATATCATAGTTATAACCTCTGATATTAGGGTTGAAAGAGATTGTAAGATCTCCAGGCTGGTGCTGGTTGTAATATTCAGCTGACCATTCCATAAACTTCTTAAGCTGTGCTCCTGTAAGCTCATAGGCTCTTAGAGTATTATCATATTTATAGATAAGTGCCACGTCAGATTTCTTGATAGGTCCCTCAAACATGTTGGCATCATTTCTGAAGGCCGCTGCTGCTGCAATGTCTGCTCCAGTATAATATTTCTGTACTTCGTTGATAAAAGATATCATAGCTGTAGGCTCTATCTGAGCTGTAGGTATTCCTTTTATCTCATCATCTTTAACCAGATTTCCACCCTTAAGTTCTCCGATTATAGTTTCAGAATCAGCTATGGCTCTCTTGTGGAAAGACTCCAGCTTTTTTACAAGCTCCTCATCTGCAGGAACAATTGTCTTATTCTTTCTATCATTGATTAGGACGTTCTGAGATTTGATATTCTCTTCTCTATTTTTAACTGTCCATTTTCCATTTTCCTCTGTTAAAGTTACAACTACCTGAGCAACCATCTCTCCCCATTTTCCTGGCTCAATTATTACCGCTCCAGTGTTGGCTCTTGTATTGATAACCGAGTGCTCGTGTCCTGCAATTACAACTGCAACCTCAGGGTTAGATTCTGCTATAGCCTGTGCCGAGTCTCCGTCTCCGTACTCTCCCCCTGCAGACATATGAGCTCCTACTACGATCAGATCAGCTTTTCCCTTTAGTTCAGGTATAAGCTTCTTAACCTCTTCCACAGGATTTGTTGCATCATAACCTTTAAGATTCTCAGAATCCCATTTTTTAATATGAGGAGTTACTACACCTATAAGTGCTACTTTTACTCCCTCTTTATCGAATATTTTATATGGCTGGTAAACTCTTTTTCCGTCTTTATATAGGTTAGCTACCAGGAACTGCCCTTCAAAACTTTTTATTATATGATCTAAAGTCTCCATTCCAAAATTAAACTCATGGTTTCCAGGTACAAAAGCATCATATTTCATCTCGTTCATAGCCATGATTATCGGGCTTGTCTTATCTTTCAGAAAAAGCTCGTGTGAGTTATCCTGAACAGTATCTCCGTTTTCAAAAACTATGGTATTTTTATGTTCCTCTCTAAGTTTCTTCATTAGAGTAGAAACCTGTACAGCACTTCCGTTTTTGTTTTCAGAAGCTGTAGAATACTCATAAGGCATAAATTTCCCGTGCAGATCACTCGTCACAAGAAACTGAATATCCACTGTTTTGGCAGCAAAAGCCATTACAGTCATAATTAGCATAAGTACTGATGTTGATAATCTTAGTAAATATTTTCTCATAAAAAAATCCCCCCTAAAATAAAATCTTGTCCCGTTGATTATCTCACGGGAAAAATTTTAAGTCAAGGGAGGAATTGTAATTTTCATAGATGCTTTTACTTAGGCCATATTGATTGAGTATACCACATATATTATATAAGAGATGAGCATAAGTGCCCCTTTTCTTTTCTGGATAACATGTTTTTTAAAGACAAAAGCTGAAAGTATAAGTATCATAGTAGCATAAAGCAATACTCCGAAATCAAAATCAAACTTCATATCATAGGCTATCGGTCTAACCAGTCCGCTCATTCCCATAATCAAAAAGATATTGAAGATATTGGATCCCACAACATTTCCTATGGCCATATCTGAATTGCCCTTTCTAGCTGCTGTTATAGATGCTGCAAGCTCTGGAAGAGATGTTCCTATGGATACAATAGTGAGAGAGATAAGTTTTTCACTTACCTGAAGCATCTGGGCAATTTTTACTGCTGAATCCACTACCAGTTTTCCTCCATACATAAGCCCTACAAATCCCAATATTAGATAGAGTGACATCTTTCCTGTTCCCATACCTTCACTTTCTTCAGCATCTAGTTCTCCTGTTTTAGCTATAAAGAAAATATAGATTATGAATCCTACAAAAAAACATAGGAGTACAGCTGCATCTCCTCTAAAAAGAGTTCCATTCCGAGAAAGGAAGAAAAGCACTATAACAGCTATGAGAGAGTAGGGTATCTCTTTCCATACTGTATTCTTCTGCATAGTGATAGGTTTTATCAGAGAGGTTATCCCCAGTATAAGGAGTATGTTGGCTATATTACTTCCGATTACATTTCCATAGACAATAGAGCCCTGTCCCTTAAAACTGGCAAAGGTATTTACCACTAGTTCAGGCATTGAAGTTCCGAAGGCTACTACAGTAAGCCCTATAACTATCTCAGGTACTCTAAATTTTCTGGAAAGAGCCACAGCTCCATCTATTAAAAAATCAGCTCCCTTGATAAGCATTACAAAACCGATTATAAGTATCGTAAAAAGTAACAACAGTTCCATAAAAATCTCCTTTAGTTCATATTTATTTTTGTTTATATACACATCTCTAAAAGCAATTCTTCTAAAAGCACTTAAGGAGAGAGTATATGAATATATACTCTCTCCTTCTAATATTTCCTAAAAATAATTTCTTATTTAAATAGTGCAAGAAGAACTCCTGCTGCAACCGCTGAACCGATAACTCCTGCTACGTTAGGTCCCATAGCATGCATCAGTAGGAAGTTACTTGGATTCTCTTCCTGTCCAACTTTCTGAACAACTCTAGCTGCCATAGGTACTGCAGAAACTCCTGCTGCTCCTATCATAGGGTTGATTTTTCCACCAGTCAGGGCACACATAACTCTTCCGAAGATAACTCCTCCAGCTGTTCCACATGCAAAAGCGAAAAGTCCCATTACAATTATCTTTATAGTTGTAACATTTAGGAATGAAGCTGCATTTGTTGTAGCTCCAACTGTAAGTCCTATGAAGATAGTAACTATATACAGTAATGCTCCCTTGATGTTTTCAACAAGACTTGGCACTATTCCAGATTCCTTCATAAGGTTACCCAGCATTAGCATTCCTACAAGAGGTGCTGATGAAGGAATAAGAAGTATAACTATTCCTGCTACTGCGATTGGGAATATTATCTTCTCTCTCTGACTTACAGCACGAAGCTGAGTCATCTTGATTTTTCTCTGCTCAGGAGTAGTCAGCATTCTGATAATAGGCGGCTGAATAACTGGTACCAGTGCCATATATGAGTAAGCTGCAACCGCTATTGGTCCAAGCAGGTGAGGTGCAAGTTTAGATGTCAGGTAGATTGCTGTAGGTCCATCTGCTCCTCCGATGATTCCAACTGAAGCTGCCTCTCCACCAGTCATTCCAAGCATAGTAGCTCCCAGGAATGCTCCGAAGATTCCAACTTGAGCTGCTGCTCCAAGAAGCATACTCTTAGGATTGGCAATAAGTGGACCGAAGTCTGTACTTGCTCCTATAGCTAGGAAAATTAACGGTGGATAAACTCCAGCCTTAACTCCTTGATAAAGGATATACATAAGCCCACCCGGCTCCATTAATCCCTCTCCTACTGGAGATGGGAAGTTAACTAGAAACATTCCGAAAGATATCGGTAGCAGAAGGTATGGTTCATACTGTTTCTTAACTGCTAAATATATTAGAAATAACGCTATACACAGCATGATAAACTGTTCCATAGTCATCATTGCGATTCCTGTGGTAGCGTATAAGCTCATTAATAACTCCATTTTACTCTCCTTTTTTAACGCTTATTATGCGATTGTCGCTAGTATATCTCCACCGTCAACCATATCTCCCTTGTTTATAGAGATAGATGTAATAGTTCCATCACATGGAGCTACGATTGGGTTCTCCATCTTCATAGCTTCGATTACTATTAGAGTCTCTCCAGCTTTAACTTTAGATCCTACAGATACAACTACATCTAAAATTTTACCTTGCATAGGAGCTTCTATCTTAGTTCCCTCTCCGTAAGCTTCAGGATCTTTTGCTGCTGGAGCTGGTACTGCAGCTGGGGCAGAAGATGCTATCTTTCCCTCTTTCTCAGTTATTGCTTCAACTTCAACTTCGTAAACTTTCTCTGCAACTTTTATCTTATATACTTTTATCATTGTCTCTCTCCTCATTCTCTTAAGTTTATTAGATTTCTCTGATATTTCTAACTTTGATATATGCTCCATCATTTTCTGCTGCTGCTTCCATAGATGCCACTAGCATTGCCACTACCATTCTCTCATCTGTAACTGAGTTTGGATCAAAGGCTTTTGTTTCAACCTTAGCAGGAGCCTGAGCTGTCTGCTTTTTAGCTACGTTTTTCTCAACTTTTGCCTCAGCAGGAATATATTTAAAAAGACTCAATATTCCAGCTATGATCAGAAGTATGACGAAAACTATTGTCATACATATTCCTGTTACAAGTAGAGATTCCATAAGAGATATCTCTGCTCCAAATATACCGTTCATACGCTCTCCTTTTCCTAGAACACAATATTAATGTGCTGAACTTTTTTCTCCTGAACTTTTACAGGATTCTCTCTCTTATCCAGGTACTCTTTAGCTATCTGAGGGAACATTGCGTACATAAGTACATCTTCCTCAGTTTTTGCAAGAGTTCCTATCTCAGCCTTTATCTTATCAAATTCAGGCTCTATTTTGTCTGCTGGTCTTCCTGTGAAAACTTCAGCATCTCCTATTATCTTTTTAACTATCTCCTCTTTCATAGGAGCTGGTGATTTTCCGTAAAGTCCAAGTACATAGTCCTTGATCTCCTTTGGAACCATCTTGTATCTCTCTCCAACCAGTACGTTAAATACCGACTGAGTTCCAACCATCTGTGACAGTGGAGTTACTAGAGGCGGGAATCCAAGATCTTCTCTTACTCTAGGTATCTCTCTCAGTACCTCTTCATATTTGTGAGCAGCTTTTTGAGCTGTCAGCTGTGATACAAGGTTAGAAAGCATTCCTCCTGGAAGTTGATACTCAAGTATGCTTGGCTCTGTAAATAGTGCCTGGGCATTAAGTATTCCTGCATCCAGATATTTTTTTCTGATAGGTTTGAAATATTCAGCTATCTCTTTCAGAAGTTCCATATTAAGCTGTGGATCTCTTGCTCCTCCCTCTAGGGTTCTGCATAGAGATTCAGTAGCTGGCTGTGCTGTTCCTCCTGAGAAAGTTGAAATAGCAGTATCTAGAATATCTATTCCAGCATCTACTGCTCTTAGATATAGCATCTCTGCTATTCCACTTGTAGCATGCGAGTGAAGCTCAAGTGGTAGAGATGATACAGCTTTAATAGCTTTGATAAGCTCATATCCACGCTCAGGAAGAAGTATCCCTGCCATGTCCTTGATAACTATAGAATCTGCTCCCATAGCCTCTATCTCTTTAACTAGATTTACATAGTACTCTATTGTATGAACAGGACTGATTGTATAAGAGATAGCTATCTGGCAGTGTCCACCATATTTTTTAGTAGCCTCTGCTGCAACTCTTACGTTTCTCAAATCGTTTAGAGCATCAAAAATTCTTATGATGTCTATTCCGTTCTCTATAGATTTCTGTACAAACTTCTCAACAATATCATCTCCATAGTGTCTGTAACCTAGTAGGTTCTGACCTCTCAGAAGCATCTGAAGTTTTGAATTTTTAACTCTCTTTTTTATCTCTCTAAGTCTCTCCCATGGATCCTCATTAAGGAATCTGATGCAGGCATCAAAAGTTGCTCCTCCCCAAACTTCTAGAGAGTAGTAACCTGCCTGATCCATCTTCTCAAGGATAGGAAGAATCTCTGCCGTGGTAAGTCTTGTGGCAATAAGGGACTGATGTCCATCTCTTAAAACCGTTTCAGTGATTTTTAGTCTTTCCAATTTTTCCTCCCAATTTAAATATGCTGTATACAGTATACAGCATATTTTTTTCAAGTTACTGTATCACAGTACAAGATAACATGTCAATTATTTTTTTATTTTTTAAGCTCTTGATATTTAGCAAGACCTTCTCTCATTATTCTCATTGATTTTCTTAGGTTCTCTTCACTTACAGCATAAGAGATTCTTACTTCGTTCTTTCCAGATCCTGGAGTTGAATAGAATCCTTCAGCTGGAGTAAGGTATGTAGTCTCTCCGTCTATTGAGAACTCAGTTAGAAGCCAGATTACAAAATCCTCTGCATTCTCTACTGGAAGTTTTACTACTGAGTAGAAAGCTCCCTCAGGCTCTTTAGTTGTTACACCTGGCATAGCTGAAAGCTCTTGGAATAGTACATCTCTTCTCTTCTGGTACTCAAGTCTTGCATCCTCTAAGTAATCATCTGGAAGGTCATAAAGAGCTGCTGCTCCAACCATCTCAAGAGTAGGTACTGATAGTCTTGACTGACAAAGTTTGTAAACTGCTGACATGAACATCTCATTTTTAGAAACAACACATCCAACTCTAGCTCCACAAGCTGAGTATCTCTTAGAGATAGAATCGATTATTACAACTCTGTCCTCAAGATCTTTGAATGTTCCAAAACTTACTGCCTGTCTGTCTCCGTATGCAAACTCTCTGTAAACTTCGTCAGAGATTATGAATAGGTCATTTTCTTTAGCAAGTCTTGCTATCATATCCATTTCCTCTTTAGTATGGATAACTCCAGTAGGGTTCGATGGGTTAGAAAGCATTATAGCCTTTGTCTTTGGAGTAATTCTCTTAGCCATCTCTTCGTATGATGGTAGGTGGAATCCTTCCTCAGCAACTGTAGGTATAGCATTTAGCTTGATTCCTAGCATGTCGAAGAATGAGTTGTAGTTTGCATAGTAAGGCTCAGCAATCATAATCTCGTCTCCTTCATCACAGATAGACATAAGCACAAATAGAAGTGCCTCAGATCCTCCGTTAACTACAAGAATCTCCTCATATGCATAATCCATGTTCTTTCTTGCATAATATTTCTGGATTCCAAGAATAAGCTCCTTAAGTCCAGCCGAGTGAGCATACTTAAGTACAGGCTCCTGGTAGTTAGCTATAGCATCGAAAAACACTTTCGGAGTAGCGATATCTGGCTGTCCTATGTTTAGATAGTGAAGCTTGATTCCTTTTTTAAGAGTAGACTCCGCATAAGGTACCAGTTTTCTAACTGGAGATGTTTTTAAAGCTTGGATTCTTTTTGATAATTCCATTTTGTTCCTCCTGATTATTTTTATTAAAAATTTTAAATTAATTAAACTTTATTCCTAACATTCTATCTTCAATTATAACTAATTTATTCCATCAATTCAATTTGAGGTTATACAAAACTCTTTTCCTTCCATTTTCCGCTATTCCAACGCCAAAGCATAAGAAGTCCTCTTATCCATTCATCTGCACTGTTAGCCAGCCAGATACCTACAAGGGCCATTCCCATCTGTATTCCCAGGAACCACGAAAGGGATACTGCTATTCCAAACATAAATATTATTCCCATTATCATAGGAAATTTCACATCTCCTGCAGCATGGAGAGAGTTTATTATCACTATATTAAAGGTTCTTCCAGGTTCTATTATGAGGAAGAGCCAGAGAACTTTTTTACATATATCAATTATCTCCTGATCCTTTGTAAAATATGAAAGAATAGGATTTTGAAAAACAAGTACTACTATTGATACCAACGTCACAGCCACAAGGGACATCTTAAGACTCTTAATGCATTGATCGTGGGCCTTTTTCAGATTTTTTTCCCCTATATAACGTCCAGTAAGTATTGCTGTTCCATGTCCCAGAGCTATGGAAAACATCATCATAAAAGAAGCTATCAGATTGAGATAAGTTCTGGCGGTTATAACTTGAGTTCCCATGGTGTTTACCATGGAAAGAATTACTACTTGGGCCAGATTCCAGCTCAAATGTTCCATTCCGCTGGGCACTCCTATTCTAGCCATATATCCCAACACATCCCGTGGGATTACTAGAAGTTTCTTCCAGCTGTACCTATAATGGCACAATTTTCCAAGGGTGTATAAAGTTATAAGCATTCCTACAAGTCTCGCAGTTACAGTGGCTATTCCTACCCCTGTTACTCCCAATATCGGCATTCCCATCCATCCGAAGAGAAACATTCCGTTTCCTATTACGTTTATAAGATTAATCACTATATTTATATAGAGAGGTTCCTTTGTGTAACCATAACTTCTCAGAGATGCTGAAGCTGTCACTGTAAGAGCTTGAAAAACCCCCAGACCTCCTACTATTTTGAAATAGTTCTTTCCTATCTCTACCAGGTCAGGAGTCAGCTTTATTTTTGTCAGTATGAACGTACTGAAAACCATATATATAGCTCCCAGTAAAACTCCCATAATGAGATTCAACAGAAGAGAGACACTTATTACCTCATCTATCTTCCGGATGTTTTTAGCTCCCAGATACTGAGCTGTAAGAATTCCCGTTCCTATGGATATAAAACTGAATATGACATTCTGAGTATGCATTACCTGACTCATGGCTCCCAAAACTCCAACTCCGGTATCTGAATATCTAGAAACCATAAGTATATCTATATTTCCTACCACAGTCATAAGAAGCAGCTCAAGAAATATTGGAATCGTCAAGGCAAAAAGCCCTTTATTTTTTATCTCCATAGAAGAGCTCCGATAGAGGTAAAATCTATAAACTGTGAAGCCATTTTGATTGCCACAATTGTAGATACAGTTACAAATATAGGTTTTATCAGCTTACTTCCTTTCAGAATTGCAAATTGAGCTCCAGCATGGGCTCCGGCAAACATGAATATTGCCATTGAAAGAGCATATACATAATTTACTTTTCCTAATATTATAAAAGTTATCACACTGGCAATATTACTTGCAAGATTAAGTATTTTTGAATTTCCACTGGCATTGATAAAATCATATTTAAATATTCTTATCAACAAAAATATAAGAAATGATCCTGTCCCAGGTCCAAAGAAACCATCGTAGAATCCTAGGGCAAATGCCATCAGTATCCCTTTTTTTATATTGCCGCTATCCAATCCCATAAAATCATTGGTATTTCCCATATTTTTATGGTACAAGGTGTATATAATGGTAAATATCAGCAATCCTAAAGCTATCGGGTAGAGATATTTGGAGTCTATAAGAAGTACTGTTTTTGCCCCTGCTACCGCTCCTATAAAAGAAAAAGGTACCAGATATTTCATAAGCTGGAGATTTACTTTTCCGGCTTTCCAGAATTTCAGACTGCTAGATACTGATGAAAAAGAGGCTGCAACTTTATTTGTACCTAAAGCTATGTGAGGCGGGATTCCTGCTGCCATATATGCCGGCAAACTTATAAGTCCTCCTCCTCCTGCTATTGAGTCGATAAATGCTGCTGTAAAACATGCTACCCCTAACCATATAAAAGTTGTTAAAGTAAACTCCATAATCTCCCCCTGAATGTTTTTTTTACATATACCTTGAGTTTTTATTATATCATATTCTCCCTAATATTTTTACTGTTTTTTTCTTTTTTTTGAACAAAAAAAGGGTGGAGTTTGAACATTTTCAGTACAAAACCCAACCTGTTTTCTATGTCTGATTAATTAAAAAAATAATAGAAATACATTTTATGAATTCTCTATATCATATTATTATCTTCTTAGATGACCTATTATAAGAGCTATATCGTTCCCTGTTACTCCACTTATTCTCGATGCTTCCCCTATGGAAAAAGGTTTTACCTCTTCCAATCCTGATTTAGCTATATTGGATAGTCCTCTTATAGCCGAATAATCCATCTCTGGATCTATCTTCAAATCTTCAAGTTTTTTGAAACGCTCTATCTGCTCACGCTCACGTTCAATAAATACTTCATATTTTACAAGGGTTTCTATCTGATTGCTTATAAATTCAGGTAACTCCTCTATCTCCATAACTGATGCCAGATCCCTGTAGTTTACATTTTTAAATTTCAGTATCTCAGAAGCTTTTACCCCTTTTGTAAGTCTCTGCTCCTCTCCAACAGCAATAAGAACTTTATTGGCATCCACCATAGGTACTGAGAACTCCTTAAGTCTTCCAATCTCTCTTCCTATAGTCTCTATTGCCTTTTCCATAACTGTCAGTCTCTCTTCTGAAACTAGCCCTATTTCTTTAGCTATCTCATAGAGTCTCATAAAGGCATTGTCAAATCTCAGAGTTAGCCTGTACTCTGCACGAGAGGGAAGAACTCTATATGGTTCAGGAGTTTTCTTGTGGATAAGATCATCTACCATGACCCCCATATATCCTTGGCTACGGTCTATAACTACAGGATCTCTTCCCTCAGTTTTTCTTGCAGCATTTACTCCTGCAAGGAAGCCTTGAGAAGCTGCTTCTTCATAGCCCGAAGTTCCATTTATCTGACCTGCCATAAATAGATTGGAAACTTTTTTGGATTCCAAACTTGGGTAAAGCTGTGATGCTGGTGCGTAATCATATTCCACAGCATATCCATATCTCATTATCTTAGCATTTTCAAGCCCTGTGATAGTCTTTAGCATCTCATCCTGCACAAAGGGAGGCATCGCTGTTGTAAGCCCGTTCACATAGAGCTCATTCGATTCTGCAGATTCTAGCTCAAGAAATATCTGATGCTTAAATTTTTCCGGGAAATTTAGGACCTTTCTGTCTAGAGATGGACAGTGTCTTGGCCCATGGGTTTCAATTATTCCGCTCACTATAGGAGAATATTTTAAAAGTTCCTTTGTTCTCTCTATTGTTTTTTCAGTTGTGTGAGTCAGCCATGTCGGTACTACTGGATTTTTTCCCTTCTCAGTAAATATTGAAAAATATGTAGGGTTTTCCTCCCCATAGAGTTCTTGCATAACTGAAAAATCAACTGTACGCTTATCTATTCTCGGAGGAGTAGCCGTCTGATATCTTTCGATATTAATACCGTGTTCTCTTAAAGAATCTGAAAGTTGCTCTGCTGAATCTTCTCCCTGTCTTCCAGCCGGATATTTTATATCTCCTATTACGATTCTTCCCTTGAGAAATGTTCCTGTACAGAGTACCACAGCATCTGCAAAATATTCTATATTGAGGGATGAACGAACTCCCATACATTTTTTATTATTGACTATAAGAGCATCTATACACTCCTGAACTACATCTAGATTCTCTGTATTTTCTATTATCTCTTTCATCTTTACACGGTAGTGATATTTGTCGGCCTGTCCTCTTGTGATACGAGCTGCAGGTCCTTTACTTGTATTCAGATGCTTCAGTTGAAGATTAAAGCTATCTGTATGACGACCCATCTCTCCACCTAAGACATCTATCTCAGCCACAAGATTACTCTTTCCAGGTCCGCCTATGGAAGGATTGCATGACATCATCCCTATATTATCCAGGTAAAGAGTAAAAAGTGCAGTTTTTTTTCCCAATCTTGCTGAAGCTAGAGCAGCTTCCACACCTGCATGTCCCGCTCCTACAACTATAACATCATATCTATTCATAATCCTCTCCTATTCGTATAAAAGTCCTAAAAATATTTTTTTATTTATGTCCATATACATTTTTTTAAAAAATTCTATCTTTTAATAATATACCAGTTCAGAAAAAAAATCAACAGGTTTTTACAATAAAAAACACTTGAAAAATTCCTTTTCCAAGTGTTTTATTTTTATTTTCCTACGCAGAAATTTTTAAAAATATGGTCTAAAAGGTCTTCACTGCTTATCTCTCCTGTAACTTCTGAAAGAGAATCCATTGCTTCTTTCAGGTCTACAGCCATAAGGTCCATAGGCAGTCCCATGTCGATAGTTTCAAAAATACTGTCTACAGCATCTTTGGTTTTCTCTAGAGCTGATTTATGTCTCACATTGGTGATTACAACTTTCTGTGAGCTGTCCTCCAGCTCTCCTTTTACAACATAAGAGTATATTTTCTCTTCCATCTCATCTATTCCCAGGTTATCCTTAGCAGATATCTCTATCCAGTTTTTAACCTTGGTAAGAGGAGTTGTGTCTAATACTCTTTCCATATCTATTTTATTCAGTATTCCTATAACATTTTCTGCTTTTATCTTTTCGTGGATTTTAAGATCTTCTTCTTCTAAAGGTCTTGAACCATCTACTACAAATAGTACCAGGTCAGCTTTTTCTAGAAGCTCTTTAGATTTTTCCACACCTATATTTTCCACGATATCCTCTGTTTTTCTAATACCTGCAGTATCTACAAGTACAAGAGGGATTCCCTTAAGATTGATAACTTCTTCAATTATATCCCTTGTAGTTCCTGGAACATGAGTAACTATAGCACGCTCCTCACGCAGAACAGAGTTCAGAAGACTGGATTTTCCAACATTAGGTTTTCCAACTATAGCTGTTTTTATTCCCTCTTTTATCATTTTTCCCTTGTTATATGAGGCAATAAGCTTAGTTGCAGTATCTTTTACCACCTGAAGATTATCTACCAGATTATCAGGTAACGGATCATCGATCCCCTCTTCAGGATAATCTAATACAACATTTATATGAGCTGCAACATCCAGAAGAAGTTTTTTCAGATGGGCTATCTGCTCACGTAGATCTCCCCTTAACTGGTTAAGAGAAAGAGATACACTTTTCTCTGTTTTTCCATGAATAAGGTCCATTACAGCCTCGGCCTGAGTAAGATCTATTCTTCCATTAAGAAAAGCTCTTCTTGTAAATTCTCCCATCTCAGCATGACGTGCACCATGTCTTAAAACTGTTTCCAAAACCTTTTCAGTGATAACAAAACCACCGTGACAGTTTATCTCAACAATATCTTCTTTTGTATATGTTCTAGGTCCTTTTAATATTGATACTAAAACCTCATCAACTACCTCATCACCATTGTAGATATGTCCATAGTTGATGGTAAAACTTTTTAACTCATCTACATCTTTTCCAGATTTTGGCACAAAGATTTTTTTTAGAATTTCTAGAGACTTAGCTCCCGACATTCTTACAATTCCTATTCCACCTTCACCTCTTGGGGTTGAGATGGCTGCAATAGTATCAAACATATATTACTCCTCGGTTTTAACCTCTGTTTTTACTTTGCTGCTAACTTTTACATTTTCAGACTTTTTTTTCTTTATAACTATATATCTCTTCGGATCTGCACCTTCACTGAAAGTATCCAATCCTTCGAACCTGTTTATAACTTCATGTATTATTTTTCTCTCTCTTGGAGGCATTGGATTAAGTCTGATTGTTTTTCCAGTAGAAAGGGCTTTTTTAGCCATTTTTCTTCCTAGTTCACGTAAAGTTTCTTTTCTCTTTTCCTTAAACCCTTCCACATCTAATTCGATTTTACAATCTTTTAATATGCAGTTAAGAAGATACTCGAAACTATTCAGAGTTTTTCCTTTTTTTCCAATTATGATTCCATTATCATCACCAAAAAGATTTACAACATAAAACTTACCCTCTCTAGCTGCTATTTCAGCATCTAAATTGAGATCCATATGTTTTAGAAGTTCTCTTGTCTTTTCAAGAATTATTGCTTCCTTATCTATTTTGGCCTGTTTTTTTGAAATCTCTTTTTTAGGGATTTCTATTTTTTTCTCTTCTTGAATCTCTTTTTTTGTATTTATTGCAACAGTTTCTATC
>X329_Bleak__coassemble_884_pt1 | contig 21265 bp, 18 predicted proteins | sample X329_Bleak__metabat2_low_PE_005 | metagenome-assembled genome bin X329_Bleak
CCCATAGAGGCGATGGCTATACTTTCACTGTTTCTCGTAAATTTTGAGAAGGTAACCATAACTCCTAAAAATATTCCCATAGGAATAGTCTGTGAAAGAATAGGAGGAAGGTAGAAGGAGAGAAGTCTCAGAGTATCTACCAAGGATATTCCTCTGACTATTATGTTTTCCATCATAGCCACAATTATATCTATGAGAAATATAAACGTAAAGATAGAAACTCCCATCAATACAGGCATTTTTAACTCATCTAGAATATATCTTTCTATTATCTTCATACAATTCTCCTAGAAAATCTTTTTTATATATTTATCTACCAGTCTGTTTTTTTTCATCTCGTCTATTTTTTGTTTTGCTTCCTGAGGAATATATTCATAGAAAACATGAATCCACTCATCATATCTCTCCAACACTATACTTTTTTCACCGAGTTTTTTGTAATCTACATTCCTCTTTACCATAAAGTTATATCCGGTAATAAGCACTAGCACAACTAAAATACCCTTCATTCCAGATATTATTCCTCCCCCTAATCTAGTGAGAAGCCCCTTGTCCTGGCTTTTGAAAAAAGTATTTAAAATTGATGTAAATATCATAAGAAAAATATAAAGACATATAAAAATAGTGACGTAGATCAACAGATAGTTGTCCTGTGCTATATTTTTGTGTAAAACGCTCAGTACTATAGGGGTAAAACGTCCGGCGAGATAGAAATTACCTATCACGCCGAATATAGTTATAAACTCAACAAAAAAACCCATTCTCAATCCTGATATAAGGTACATTAGTAGTATTCCCAGGATTACCAAGTCGATATACACTTAGTTTTCCACCACCTTAACCCAGAGAGCTTTTAGGTATAGTGACTCTGGGATATGCAGTATCCATGGATGATCTTCCGGTTGATAGTTAACACCTACAACCTGAAGAAGTTTTCCGTTGGCAGAAGCTGCCATTCTTGTAACTTCTATAAGATCCTGAAGAGAAAGATGGTAAGCACATGTGATAACTCCTAGTACTCCTCCTTTATCCAGCATCTTAAAACTCTGATTACATAGATCATAGAAGAAATCTCTTCCTCTGTGAACATCTATTCTCTTCTTTACAAGAGACGGAGGATCCAGAGTTATGATATCGTATTTATCTCCTCTTTCTGCCATAGTTTTAAGAAGCATAAACGCATCTCCTTCTGCAGTAGAGAAGTCTCCTTCAAACTCATTAAGTTTATAGTTTTCATTACATAGGTAAAGAGCATGGGGCTCTTTATCCACTGCCACTACTTTTTTCGCTCCTTCTTTCAGGGCTGCAATAGAGAATCCTCCACTACTTGAGAATACATCTAAAAATCTTGTCTGCTCGTTGATATACGGTCTTATGAATTTTCTTGAATCTCTCTGATCCAGGAAGAAACCTGTTTTCTGACCGTCAACTATATCGATAGTATATTTAAGACCGTTATCTTCCATCACTATCTTTTCAGGGATAACTCCGTAGATAACTCCTGTCTTCTGCTCTACGCCCTCTATTGTACGGCTCTCTACATCACTTCTTTCATAGATTCCCTTTGGTTTGAAGACTTTTTTTATGGCATTGATTATCTCCTGTCTCATGGAATCTATTCCTGAGTTTCTGAACTGTACAGAGATATATTTATCAAACTTGTCTATTATAAGTCCCGGGATTCCGTCAGCTTCTGAGTAAAATGCTCTTACGCAGTTTGTTTCCTCTGCCAGATGTCTTCTCTTATCGTAGGCATTTTTTATCTTTCCAAGTATAAACTTAGCATCTACTGTTTCCTCTTTTACTGTTAAAATTCTAACAAAAGCAGACGTTTCCTCTGTTACATAACCTCTAGCTATGAATCTCAGGTCCTTCATACATACATCTACTATATCCCCGTTTTTTACAGTTCCATTTATAGAGTGTATTTCATCTTTAAAAACATTGGGATAAAAATTAAGTATTTTTTTCTCTTTTCCCTCTTCTAATATTATTCTTGCCATTTTCTCTCCTTCTGCTTTTTTTAAAATTTTATCAAATATATACTCTAGGAAGTCTTTTTCCTATTCCAGTTAGTATTTCATAGGTGGAACACCCAATCATACCTGCCTTTTCCACAATATCTTCTCCAATACAGAGAACTTCCATTCCGACTTTTACCTTGTCTCTTATTCCCAGGGGAATTTTTACCATACACATATCCATACAGATTTTTCCTATGATCGGGCATTTTTCTCCCAATATAGTCACATATCCTCTGTTGGAGAGTTCTTTTCTGAATCCGTCTGCATACCCTATGGATAGGGTTGCTATCATGTCTCCCGCTTCTCCTGTGGCTGTTCTTCCGTAGGAGATATCCATCCTCTCTTTCAGAGTTTTCAGAAAGAGTATTCTTGTCTTTAGGGAGAACACATTGTGCATCCCCTCTATTTTTCTGTCACCTAATATCCCATAGAGAGCTATTCCCGGTCTCACATGAGTTCCGGAAAAATCCTCTGAATAGTTTATTATCCCTCCGCTATTGTGCATATGGATATACCTGAGATCTGTTCCTAAAAAATCTCTAAACTTCTCTATCTGGTTGAGGGTATATTCCCTGGAATCCTGGGAATCCTCATCTGATACTGAAAAATGAGAGTAGACTCCTACTATTTTAGGAGTCTCACTTTCTCTGTAATCTTCAATTATTTTCAGTGCTTCTTGGGGAAGAAATCCCACTCTTCCCATTCCTGTCTCCACCGCCATCTGTACCAGAAGGGGAAGGTTTTTTTCTCTTATTTTTTCTATCTGATCCTGAGAGTTTACCGTAATCTGGATATTCAGTTTATGAGCCAGTTCCAGATCCTCATAATAAACTCCTCCCAGCACAAGAATATCTTTTTCTATGCCCTTTTCACGAAGTTCAACAGCTTCCTCCATGGTGGCCACTGCAAATATCTCAATGCCTTGACGGATAAGCTCCTGTACAATTCTAAGAGCACCCATTCCATATGCATCAGCTTTTATCACTGGGATAATTTGGGAGCCCTGGGTGAGGCTCTTTAGAATATTCAGATTTTCTACTAAATTTTTTAGGTTTATCTCCACCCAAGCTCTCATTACCTCTCCAATCTCAGTGGCTTACACCACTATCTTCTCTTCGTAATCCTCATCTTCATCTTTGAACTCTATAGTTCCCTTTCCATCTCTGTCCTTATCCATGAGATAAACTAGGGGAGCTGCAACGAAGATAGATGAGTATGATCCAGCTAAAATTCCTACCATAAGAGTCACTATAAATGTTTTCAGCGAGTCTCCTCCGAATATAAGTATCGCCACTCCTGCAAGAAGGGTAGTTACCGATGTGTTAATAGATCTGACCATAACATCGTTCAGACTTATATTGAGTATCTCTCCGAATGTAGCCCCTCTCTTCTCTTTCTCCTTCAGCTTCTCACGAATTCTATCATAGATTATGATAGTATCATTTATAGAGTATCCCAGAATAGTCAGGGTAGCCGCAATAAATTCTGTGTTTATCTCATAGCCTAGAAGAGCTATTACTCCCAGAGCTATTACTACATCGTGGATAAGAGTCAGTATGGCACCTATGGCAAATTTAAACTCATATCTTAGGGTAATATACAGAGTTATAAGTATACTTCCTATAATGATTGAGTACAGAGCAGCATTTTTAAGATCTTTTCCTACACTGGCTCCAACTTTTTCAGTTTTTTCCAGAGAGTATTCTCCCATGCCTTTCATCTTTTCTACAAACTGCTCCTTGACCTCTTCTGTCATCTCTTGAGTTCTTATGATTACAGTATTTTCCTCTGAAATCTGAACTTTTCTAGATCTGGAATCCAACTGAGGTATCTCCCGAGCAATCTCATCCAGTTTAGTATTTACTTTAGGAAGGTCTATAACCTCCTGAAATTTCATCTGAAAAAGGTTTCCTCCAGAGAAATCTATTCCATAATTCAGTCCCTTGGTAAAAAGTACCCCTAGAGATAAAACTACAAATACAGCACTTATTGAAACATAAAGTTTACTTCTCTTTATTATATCTAGGTTACGCATTCTTCTCTCCTCCCTTTACTCCAAAGAGCTTTGGTGTATTGAGTCTGAAGATCTCTACAAAGGCAATAAGCATAGCTTTTGTCAAAGTAAGAGCTGTGAACATAGATGCTATGGCACCTATTGTCAGCGTAACTGCAAATCCCTTTACTGCTCCTGTTCCGAATATAAATAGTATAGCTGTTATTATAAGTGTTGTCACTTGACCGTCAAAGATAGAGGCAAAACCTTTGCTGAATCCTGCATCGATAGCTCCCATCACGTTGTTCCCCAATTTCAGTTCATCCTTTATTCTCTCAAAAATGATTACATTGGCATCTACCGCCATACCTATAGAGAGTATAACCCCTGCAATTCCAGGAAGTGTCAGGGTAGCATCTATAAAGTTCAGTGTTCCGAAAGTAATAAGTCCGAAAGATGCCAGTGCAAGGATGGCTACTATTCCAGGAAGTCTGTAAAGTATCATCATAAATACACCTATAAGAAGTATCGCAAGCTCTCCTGCCTTGATACTCTTGGCTATGGATTCATCTCCAAGAGATGCCCCTACAGTTCTTGTCTCAACTATTTCAGCCTTCACTGGAAGAGCTCCTGCGTTAAGAAGAGTAGCTGTGGCCTTGGCTTCATCCACAGTGTAGTTTCCTGTAATAACTCCGTTTCCACCAGGAATTTCAGAGTTTATTGTTGGAGCTGTCTGAACTGTTCCATCCAGAGTTATCGCCAGCTGCTTACCTATATTGGTTCTTGTTATCTCTGCAAATCTTACTGCTCCCTCATGAGTCATCTCAAACTGAATCTGAGGTCTTCCCAGGTTGTCGTAGGATACGTCAGCTTTTTTAAGAGCCGCTCCTGTGAGAAGAGTCTCCCCTAGAGATCCGTCCTTATTCATGATTTTGAACTCCATCAGAGCTGTTTTTCCTATCATCTTAACAGCTTCCTCTGTATTGGAAACTCCAGGAAGCTCGATTATAACCCTGTTTCCTCCTGTTTTCTGAACCACTGATTCAGCAACTCCCAGACCGTTAATTCTTCTGTCCAGAACTTCCACAAGTCTGTCCATAGCTTCCCCGTCCAGGGCAACTTCCTCTTCACTGGCTTCTAAAACTGCATAAACTCCCCCTTTTAAGTCCAATCCCAACTTAATAGGCTTTTTAAATGTTAGCCATGCTGCTCCAAAAACCACTGCCAGTACAAACAACAGCTTGACTAATGTATTTTTTCTCATAATCCCTCCATCCTATTTTTTTATCTTTTGCTATCCAGAAAAGCCTGGAGTATTATGGCTGCCGCCACCTTATCCACCACTTTACGCTTTTCCAGTGCCCCCTTGCTTCCCATCTCTGTAAGAATTCTGTCGGCAGATACAGTTGTAAGCCTCTCATCTACCTCAAATATCTCCAGACCTGGGATATTCTTTTTTAGTTTTTCAATGTATTCCCTAACTTTTTCAGCCTGTCTTTTCTCTGTTCCATCTAAACTTTTCGGGATACCTACCACAAGCTTTTTGGTATTCTCCTCCTGACAGAGCTCTTTGATTCTCTGGACAGACTTTGTTTTTTTTCTATCAATGACCTCTAGGGGTGTTGCCAGCATCCCCATTATATCCGATCTGGCAACTCCTATCCTTACATCTCCAATATCTAGAGCTATATATTTTTTAAACATTACAGTCCCTTCTCTATAAGCTCTCTTACTGCCTTCATAGCCTCTTCAACCTTGTCTCCGTCTTTTCCTCCGGCTTGGGCAAAGTCAGGTCTTCCTCCGCCTTTTCCTCCAGCTATTTCTGCAGCTGTTCTAGCCAGATCTCCAGCTTTAAGTTTTCCAGTGAGATCCTTTGACACACCTACAGCGAATACAGCCTTCTCCACATTACTTCCCAGAGCTACAACACATGTTGGGAATTTGTCCTTGGCTTTATCCACTATCTCTCTTAAGTAATCAGCATCCTTCCCTGCGAAAGTCTTAATCAGAACTTTTACTCCCCCGATCTCTTCTACTGAATCAAACATAGAGTTAGCTTCAAATCCAGCTATCTGAGATTTTAATTTCTCTATCTCACGATTACCCATTTTTACCTGCTCCAGCATAGCTTCTACTCTCTCTTCCAGAGAATCCAGATCTGTCTTCAGAGCTTTAGCTGCTCTTCTTGCAACTTTTTCATAGTGGAAGAAAGATTCGTAGGCCTTGAATCCTGTCTGAGCCTCTATTCTTCTAGTTCCTGCCGCAACTCCAGACTCACTCACTATATTGAATATAGCTATCTGAGATACGTTGTCCACGTGGGTTCCTCCGCACAGTTCCACTGAGTAGTCTCCAATGGCCGCAACTCTTACTCTGTCTCCGTATTTATCTCCGAAAAGAGCAGTAGCACCCAGCTTTTTCGCCTCTTCCATCTGCATCTCTCTTACGTTCATCTCCATAGCCTCAGCTATTTTTGTGTTGATTATTTTCTCGATATACTCTATCTCTTCCTCTGTAAGAGCCTCATAGTGAGTAAAGTCAAATCTCAGTCTCTCATCATCTACAACTGATCCAGCCTGCTGTACATGAGAACCCAATACATCCTTCAGAGCCTTGTGGAGAAGGTGAGTTGCCGTGTGGTTTTTAGCTATATTGGATCTTCTGAAACCGTCCACTGTAAGGTGGTAAGTCTCTCCCTCTTTAGGAAGTTCTCCCTCTACCAGCTCAACTATATGCATGTAGATATCCTTCTGCTTCTGTACATCTAGAACTTTGCATGTAACTCCAGGAGCTGTGATAACTCCACCGTCTGCAACCTGTCCTCCAGACTCAGCATAGAAAACAGTTCTATCGAAGATAAGAGTAAGTTTTCCGTCCTCTCTTTCACGACAGCTCAGAAGCTTTCCAGTAGTTTTCAGCTGGCTGTAACCTAAGAACTCTGTTACTCCATGGTTGTCATAGAACTCCTCTAGGAAAGAATCCTGTCCCTTCTCCATAACTACTTTTCTAGCTGAACGAGCTTTCTCTCTCTGCTCTTCCATCTTCTCATCAAACTCAGACTTCAGAAGAGTTACCCCTTCGTTTTCACAGATCTCTTCGATAAGCTCGAATGGGAATCCGTATGTGTCATAAAGTCTGAAACTTATATCTCCAGAAAGTTTCTTGTCTCCAGAGGCCTTAAGTTTTTTGATCTCCTCGTTCACAAGGTTGATTCCCTGATCCAGAGTTTTAGAGAAAGTTTCTTCCTCTATCTTTACCAGCTTTTTAATATGCTCAAGGTTGCTCTTCAGTTCAGGATATGCCTCTCCCATAAGTTCCACAACTTTGTCTACCATCTTGTACATAAACAGCTCTTTGCATCCTAGAAGTCTTCCATGTCTTACGGCTCTTCTCAGTATTCTTCTCAGTACATAACCTCTTCCTTCATATGATGGCATAACTCCGTCATTGATAAGGAAAGTTACCGCTCTACTGTGATCTGTTATAACTTTTAGAGAGAAATCTTTTTCTGGACTATCTCCGTATTTTGTATCTGTAAGCTCCCCGGCTCTCTCTAAAATAGGGAAAAGAAGATCTGTTTCGAAGTTATTAGATTTTCCCTGTACCATAGCTGTAACTCTTTCCAGTCCAGCTCCTGTATCTATATTTTTCTTAGGAAGGGGCTCTAGGGATCCATCCTCCATTCTGTTCCACTCAGTGAATACCAGGTTCCAGATCTCTATAAATCTGTTGTCTGTCCCTTCATCTCCAAGTTTAGAGTTGTGATCTCCTCCATACTCAGGTCCCAGGTCCACGTGGATTTCTGAACATGGTCCGCATGATCCAGTAGGTCCTGCTGACCACCAGTTCTCGTCCTCTCCCATTCTAACTATACGTTCCTTAGGGAAGTTACACTTCTCTATCCAAAGCTGTTCAGCCTCGTCGTCAGTTGTGAATACAGATACCCACATCTTGTCTTTTGGAAGTCCCAGTACCTCTGTAACAAACTCCCATGACCAAACTATGGCCTCCTCTTTGAAATAATCTCCAAAAGAGAAGTTTCCAAGCATCTCAAAGAATGTGTGATGTCTAGCTGTTCTTCCCACGTTGTCCAGGTCATTGGTTCTGATACACTTCTGGTAAGTGGTAATTCTTGGATATGGAGCTTCTTTCTGCCCTAGAAAATAAGGTTTAAAAGGCACCATTCCAGCTACTGTAAGTAGCAGAGTAGGATCATCTGGAATCAGGGAAGCTGATTCGTAGTGTCTGTGTTTCTTAGCTTCAAAAAATTCTATAAACTTTTTTCTTATTTCGTTTCCTGTTAACATATTGCACTCCTTTGTTTTCTAATCTAATTTGAAATTCTCTCCCAGATAGACTCTTCTAGCTGTTTCATCAGCCTCAATCTCTTTGGGAGTTCCCTTTATAAGAACTTTTCCATTGGCCATTATATAGGCTTTATCTGTGATGCTGAGAGTTTCTCTTACTGAGTGATCTGTGATAAGTATTCCCAGCCCTCTCTCTTTAAGATATCTGATTATCTGCTGAATGTCCTCTACAGCTATGGGGTCCACCCCTGCAAAGGGCTCGTCCAACAGTATAAAATCTGGGTTGTTAGCTATGGTACGGGCTATCTCCACACGTCTTCTCTCTCCCCCTGAAAGAGCATATCCCAGGGATTTTCTCACATGGGTAAGCTTGAACTCTTCCAGAAGCTTTTCCATTATCTCAGTCTGCTCCTCTTTGCTGTGTTTCTTCATCTCCAGTATGGCCAGAATATTTTCTTCCACAGTGAGGTTTCTGAAAACTGAAGGCTCCTGAGCCAGATAACCTATTCCCCTGTCCGCTCTTCTGTGGATAGGTTCCTCTGTTATCTCCTGCTCATTGCAGAAAACTCTTCCGTTATCAGGTTTTACTATTCCAGTTATCATATAGAAGGTGGTGGTTTTTCCAGCTCCGTTAGGCCCCAGAAGTCCCACTATCTCACCTTTGGCCACCTCTATACTTACACCGTCTACTACTTTTCTGCCCTTATATGATTTTGACAGTTCTTCTGCAACTAAAGTTATCATATAATCTCCTTCTTAAGGTTTTATTTTATAGTCTACAACCACATCTCCTGTAGCTTTTATCTTTTTAGTTGTGGCATTATATATAGCTTTTTGGGCTTTTACTACTGCGTCTGGAGAATCTATTACTACATTTCCCTCCAGCTCCACACTGTTTTCAGCCTTCAGAACCGTACCTTTTCTTCCTGTGGCAACTGTTTTCCCTTTTTCAGGATCATCATTTACTATAACCACATCGTTATTGAGATATATTGTATCTTTCTCTATATGGAACTCTGCCCGTTCTGATGTAACTGTAGTGTCTCCTTTTTCAGGGTCCTTCATAACTATTTTCACGCCTCTGTCACTTAGGGCTATCTTGTTGATCAGATTTATATCTCCATATTTGGAATACATAGTTACATTTTCCTGGACAATTGTAGAATCTTTCAGCAGTTCCACTCTCTTGGCAAGGTATTTTTTGTCCTGTTTTTCCAGGTGAACCCTCAGTTGCTCTCCATTATACCGGGTAATTTTCCCATTGTCTAAGGTTTTTCCTTTTGCGTTCCCTAAAAAGTCCACCTTCCCCTTATGAAGATTCCCCAGAATTCTGTCAGCCTGGAACTCCTGACTCTCCTGGGTCCAGAGTTTTACCTTTCCGCCTTTTATCTCTCCACTGAGATTGCTTATAGATATATCCTTTCCGGCACCCTCCAGATTTCCCTGGATAAGCTTATAATCTCCATGAGCTACCATGCTTTCTGTTTTTACGCTGTATTCCAGATTATTTCCCTTTAGGACACTCTCGCCGTCAGATACAACTCCGTTCCCCTTCAGCTCGATAATCTCGTTTTCGTAGTCATATCTTACCTCTTTGGAGCTGGCTTGATAACCATCCTCTTTTCCAGCAAAATCCTTACCTCTCAGCTTTTTAATTTTAGTTTCTATAACTGGGTTTGTCATAATAAACTTAGAATTTTTTACAGCAGAAACTATCTCCACCTTTTCAGGTATGGTTATCGTTTGGTCCTGGAAGCTGTAACGAACAATTCCTGCCCCTGTAGAATATTCTTCGAAATTCATCTTTACATCGTCCACAAGATTGAAATACTCATCTTTTTTTATCTCTCCACGGTTTCCGCTTACTAGGAGTTTGTCTTTGTCATTCTGAAGAAGAATATCCTTTTCCAAAGTTCCCATTCCAGTTATAGAGTTGTATTTTACTCCTGTTCCTGTCACCACGTTGTCCCCATTGTAGAGAGTAAAAGGAGAATCAGTGATGAAATCTCCTGTAGCTTTGGAATATATAGCCACTTTAGAGTGAAGGCTGTCACTATTCTTAGAATCTTTTATTGTGAACTCTCCAGGAATTGTGAATATCTTACCCTCGTCCTGGAAGTCTATCAGTTCTGTAATCAGAACTTTTCCATCGCCAACTATTTCAGCACCCTTCATGATACCTTTTTTATCCGTCATGCCATACTCTAAGAAACTTCCTTTTCCGCTGTATTCAGGGTTTTTAAAGGTGAAATTGCTCTCAATCTTCATACGGCTGTTTTTCTGGTCATAATTCAGATGGGAAGTTTTAAGTTCTCCCTCTTTCCCTTTATAGACAACCTTCCCCTCATCTCCGTAAATATCCAGTATCTCTTTTTCCATATTATAGACAGCCCGCTCTCCCTGGAGTTTTCCCTGGGCTTCTGAACTTATCTCTGCATTTCCGGTAATAACCAGTTCCTTGGTTTCAGGGTTGTATATTCCATCATCCCCTGAAAAATAGTTGATTCCATTGTCTCCCTTTATCTTTCCTTTTATATAGATAAGCTCGGACCCCTGTTTTTTCTCGATATTCTCCATCTTTATCTTATAACCGTTTGCCAAAATCTCTACGTTCTGGCTGATAAGCATAGTATCCAGCTCCTGATTATACTGGAATCTCTCTGCTGAGAGAGTTCCCTTCCCATAATAGATCTTATAAGGAAGATAAGTTTCTACAATTTTGCTGTTCAGGTCATAGTTCAACTGCTGAAAGTCTCCGCTCAGAGCCTCTTTAAACTGTTCTCCCAGATCTTTTCCCAGAAGTTTGACATTTTCTCTGAGAATAGCCTGTTTCATGGCATCATTGTAATCTGCCATATCCCCAGTTACCTTTATCTTCTCGTTTTCCAGAACCACATTTTTTCTCAACTCAATATAGCTCATCTTGCTGTCTGTTTTAAATGTGTCTCCTGAAAGGGAGAATTTCAGCTCCTTATTGGTGGCAGACACAGGTTTTTTTGAAGTCAGTTCATCCCTTACCTTGTCATAGTCTATCTCTTCCGCCTTAAAATTCCAACCATTGGTACTCTCTCCCAAGATATTGGATTTTAGAGCCAGGTTTCTGGCTGCATCTAAAAAGGCATTGTCCCCTGAAAGGACCATGTCCTTCAGAAAGGCTTTGGCTCCCATGAACTTATTCTCATTTTTATCCACGTAGTCTATCTGTTTTTTTGCATCGATTTTAAAACCGTCTCCCTGGTACTTTACATCTGTGGTTTCCACTATGTTTTCCCCAGATTTCACTCCTGTCTCATCCCTGTAGTAGTTGAGATAACCTAGGATTAAAACCGCTGCTCCACCTACAATATAGAGTTTTTTTCTATCCATCTTCACTCTCTCCTAAACTGAATTTTTTTACCCTAAAATATTTTTTAGTTCATTCAATTTCATAAAAGCCTCCATAGGAGTCAAAGAATTTAAGTCCAGTTCGCCTATTTTGGCTAAAACTATCTCCTCATTTCTTTTCAGCTCCTGTTTTGCAGGGGAGGTTTCATCTTGTTCAGCATGCTTCTGTTTCCTCTCTTCAAAGGAGTTCTCTCCAAAAAGATTCAGCTGTTCCATCCCTGTTTTTATCTCTATTATCTCTCTCTGGCTCTCCAGTATATTTAGTATCTCTTTGGATCTCTTGAGAAGTTCCTTGGGAAGCCCTGCAAGACGTGCGACCTCTATCCCGTAGGATTTGTCCGCTCCACCCTTGACTATTTTTCTCAGGAAAACTATCTCCTTCTCCTCTTTCACCTCTATTCTGAAATTGACCACTCCCTTGAGCTCCTTTTCCAGCTGGGTCATCTCATGGTAGTGGGTAGCAAAAATAGTCTTGGCCCCTATCCTGTCATGGATATACTCTGTGATAGAGGTAGCTATGGAGATTCCGTCAAAAGTTGAGGTTCCTCTTCCTATCTCATCCAAAATCACAAAGGAGTTTTCCGTGGCTGAGTTGAGAATGTTTGCCATCTCACTCATCTCCAGCATAAAAGTGGACTGCCCTGTGAGAAGGTCATCAGAAGCTCCAATTCTTGTAAATATCTTGTCAGTAAGAGGAATTTTTGCATAATCTGCCGGTATGTAGCAGCCCATATGAGCCATAATAAGTATAAGGGCTCCCTGCTTCATATAGGTAGATTTTCCTGACATATTAGGTCCTGTCAGGACTATTATATTCTCTTTTTCATCCAGAAAAAGATCATTTTTTACAAAGTCAGATTTTTTTATGAGGGCCTCTACCACAGGGTGTCTTCCTCCCACTATCTCCAGGTCAAAACCTGAACCCATCTCTGGTTTCACATAGCCATTTTTTATAGCTATTTCTGCAAAGGCTGTAATTACATCTAGATATGCCAGCTTCCCTGCCAGTTCCTGAAGATGCTTCTGATACTCTTTTAAAGTTTCTGAAAGTTCCTTAAATATCCCATATTCCAGGGATTCTATACGCTCCTTGGCATGGAGAACCTTTTCCTCATACTCCTTCAGATCTGGGACTATATATCTCTCTGCATTGGACAGAGTCTGTTTCCTGATATAGTCCTGGGGAACCATCTCCCTGTTGGAATTGGTTACCTCTATAAAATATCCGAAGACCTTATTAAACTTTATCTTCAGGGTTTTTATCCCAGTACGCTCCCTCTCACGGTTTTCAATGGTAAGAATATGGTCTTTTCCGTTGGTGGAAATCTGGTGAAGCTCATCCAACTCATCTGATACTCCTCTTCTTATGATTCCTCCCTCACGGATGGAGAAAGGAGGTTCATCTACCAGAGTCCTCTCTATAAGAGTGTATATTCCCGAAAGTTTTTCTGTGTCCAGAGTAAGAATAGAGTTCCCATCCAGTATGTGGTAGATCTCTAGGGCTGTAAATAGGGATTTTTTAAGAGCCACCAGATCTTTTCCGTTCTCGGTTCCCATTATAAGTTTTCCCAGTATTCTCTCTATATCATAGACATTTTTAAGCTTTTCCAGTATCTCTTCTCTCAGAAGGGGATTACGGATAAAAAACTCCACATGATTTTGACGCTTCTCTATCTCCTCTATGTTTCTCAGAGGATTCTTGATAATTTTTTTCAGATTTCTGCTTCCCATGGAGGTTCTGCATCTGTCCAAAACCCAGAAAAGAGTTCCGTATGAACTTCGGTCTCTGCTGTTTTCAACTATCTCCAGATTTTTCTGAGTAGTGTAGTTGAGTTCCACTATCTCTTCAGAGTTCTGATACTCTATTTTTCCTGCTGGGATAGGGCTTCCTTTCTGCTGCTCTAGAGCATATTTCAGCGTTAGGGCTGACGCATGGATTGCCAGCTCTTTTCCACGCATATTGAAGCTCTCTAGAGATACTACGTTAAAAAACTTTTCCAGATACTCCTCACATCTTTTAGGAACATCTATCTCTCTCAGAAGGATATTTCCATGAGAGCCGCTGTTTTTCAGTATCTTTCCCAGAGACTCAAAACTTTTGGAATCTGCCACTATCTCACGGGGAGATATTTTATTTATCTCTCCTAGAAGGGATACCAACTTCACCTCGCTGGCACGGAACTCTCCTGTGGTGATATCCATATAGCCTATCCCCGCATTTTCATCCCTAATCTTTACTCCCATAAGGTAGTTATTGCTCTTCTCATCCAGGTAATCTGTATCTATTACTGTCCCTGGTGTTATAACTCTCACAACCTGCCTGTCCACTATTCCCACTGCATCCTTGGGATCTTGAACCTGTTCACAGATGGCTACGCTGTAGCCCTTCTCCACAAGTCTGGCGATGTAGGATGCTGATGAATGGTAGGGAACTCCTGCCATGGGAATCTCCTGTCCTTTCTCACGGTTTCTGCTGGTGAGGGTGAGTCCAAGTTCACGGGAGACTATTTCAGCATCTCCGAAAAACATCTCGTAAAAATCTCCCAGACGGAAGAAAAGTACAGAATCTGGATGCTCATTTTTTATTCCTTTATACTGCGTCATTAACGGTGTATCTTTTTTACTCAAACTACTCCACACTCCTATTGGATTCCTTTGCAAACTCTAAAATTTTTATCAACTCATCATAGGATGTAGCATGGTTTATTCCATTTTTTACGTCTGTGGCATATTTCAGCCCTTTCACATACCAGCAGAGATGCTTTCTCAGCTCAAAGGTAAAACTCTTTTCAGGGTTGTTTTCCCTGGCCAGTCTCACATGCTCTAAGGCTGTATCTATTCTCTCGTCTAAAGTTACTGGAGTTTTCACCTCTCCATATTCCAGAATTTCACGGATTTCACGGATAAGCCAAGGGTTTCCGCAGATTCCTCTAGCCAGCATTATCCCGTCCACACCTGAAAGTTTTATACGTTCCAGTGCATCTTGGGCGGTAAAAATATCTCCGTTTCCTATCACAGGGATAGATACCGCTTCTTTTACCTCCTTGATAAGGTTCCAGTCAGCTTTTCCAGAATAGAGCTGTTCCTTTGTTCTTCCGTGGACAGTTATATGGGTACATCCTGTTTCCTCTGCAATACGGGCTATCTCTATATGTTTTTTCTCTCCCTTTATTCCCACTCTTATCTTAACAGAGATAGTGGTTTCAGGGTGAAGCTCTCTACGCATAGCCAGAAGTATCTCACGAATATGGGCAGGATTCTCCAAAAGTGCAGCTCCGTAGCCATTTTTTGTTATTTTGGGCATAGGACATCCTGCATTGAGGTCAATATGTTTAACCCCCAGGGATTCTATATATTTTGCACTATATACTATCTTATCTATATCATTCCCAAAAATCTGTACAGCATCTCCAGGACGTATCTTCAAGAGCTGATTCAGGGTTTTATCATTCTTCATTTCCAGGGCATTTATGCTTACCATCTCTGTAAACATAAGGTCCGGTTTGTATTTAGAGAGTATCCCTCTAAATGTGTAATCTGTGACTCCAGCCATGGGAGCTATATATATCTTCATCTTTTCTTACCTCCACACTAGCGTAATATCTTCAAATTCTAACATATTTTGTGGATTTTTTCAACGGAATGGTTTTACAAGTTTTTTTTGTTGACAACTTTTAATGGGTATGATATACTTATTTGTAATTGCGCATGGATAAGGTCATCAGCAACCCTATTCAGCGATTTAATTTTATTTTTACTTATATACTCGGAGGTGTTAAAATGTACGCAGTTATTAAAACTGGTGGTAAACAGTACAAAGTTACAGTAGGTGAGGTATTAAGAGTTGAGAAGCTAAATGCTGAAGTTAACGGAACTGTTGAGTTAAACGAGGTTCTTTTAGTATCTAACAATGGAGAGGTTAAAGTTGGAACTCCTGTTGTTGAAGGTGCTAAAGTTGTAGCTACAGTTGTTGCTCAAGTTAAAGGTGACAAAGTTGTTAACTTCAAATACAAGCCAAAAACTGGATACCATAGAAAAAAAGGTCACAGACAATTACTGACTGAGATCAAAATCGATTCAATCAACGCTTAATTCTCAGAATTATGACGAAAATTGAAATTTTTAAAAAAAACGGTAGAATCGTGAGATATCGTTCTACTGGACATGCAGGATATGCAGATCACGGCGAGGATATACTCTGTGCTGCTATCTCAACCAATCTTCAATTTCCCCTGGCTGGAATGACTGAGATTTTAAATTTGGTTCCCAAATTTGAGATTGATGACGGATTTCTAGAAGTGGATCTGAGAGGACTGGATCTGAAAGGCAAGGATTGCGAAATCAATATCTTGCTGGAAAGCATGGCTCTTATGTTAAGAGAGTTAAAAAAGGAATATCCAAAATACTTAAAGCTTGTGGAGAAGGAGGAAAATTAGATGTTATTTACTTTAAATATACAACTGTTCGCTAAGAAAAAAGGACAAGGTTCTGTTAAGAACGGAAGAGATTCTAACCCTAAATACCTTGGTGTTAAGAAATATGACGGTGAGTTTGTTCTAGCTGGAAACATCATAGTTAGACAGAGAGGAACTCAGTTCATGCCTGGAAACAACATGGGAATGGGTAAAGATCATACTCTTTTCGCTCTAATTGATGGATACATCAAATTTGAGAGACACGGAAAAGATAAAAAGCAAGTTTCAGTTTACGTAGAGAAAGCTGGAAACTAATCGAAAGACGGGAAACCGTCTTTTTTTTATTCTTCATAAGTTTTAAAGGTTTTTTCATTTTTTCACAGTATAACTCTTTAGAAAATTTTTTATACTGGAAAATATCAGGAGGTTACTATGAGCATAACTAGCATAAAAGGCGAAGAGAGACTGCAAAATCTGGAAGCGAGGCTGGAGGAGCTGAAAGCAGAGTTCGCCCAGGCCGGAAAACTTTTAAAGGAAAAGAAAGAAGCTATCTACCTTAAAAAAACTCAGGAACTGGAAAAACTTATAAAAGATGTGGAAGATGAGATCAATGAGATGGTAATGAGATAGAATAATAAAGAGGAGAACTCCTTTGGAGTTCTCCTCTTTCCTTTTAATATCTATTAATTTCTTATTTTCCGCAGCACTTCTTATATTTCTTTCCGCTTCCGCATGGACACGGATCGTTTCTTCCCACTTTCTGAGACTGTCTCTGAAGATTTCCAGCTATATACTGGTCCACAAGGGTAGTTTTCTCCTCCTCCTGCTCAAAAACAAGTTCAGGAAGAAGCTCCACCTCTTGAGAGATTCTCTTTATACCTCTGTAGATCTGAAATATATCTTTTTCAGTGAACTCACCACTAGGGTTTTTTCTCCACATCCCTATGTTTTCCCTCGTTATTATATCCTGCTCCCCTTCCAGGTCAGGAAGCTCACGGTCTACAACTTTTTTCAGATCTTTTATACCCTGTACCGAAGAGGTTATAACCGCTGCAGTTCTCAGCCCTATAGGAAGCTCACGGTTGCAGATCAGGTTTTTTAGTATCGCTACCCCCTCATCTCTTGTCTCAGGATTTTCTTTCGTCATAACACAGAGGGTTTCCACTGCTACAGCCACTTTCTCAGCTGAATCCAGATTTTCCATTATATACTGGTTGAGCTCACCCATCTTTCCCTTTCCACATCTGCTCAAGGTAAACCAGAGATAGTTTCTCAGCTCTCCATAGATCTTTAGAAACATATATTCAGGAAACTGAAAAACTTTCATAATATGGTAAAAACTCTCGCTGCTTCTCAGCTCTCCCAAAAGAAACCCAAGATTTATAAGGTACTCTCTGTTTCTCTCTATTGTAGGTCTCGTTCTAGAAAGTAGGAGTTCCAGTTCTGCTCTCAGATGCTCTTCACAATTTTCAATTCCCAGTATATCTTTTATAATTTCTGACTCAGGAGTTACGCTCTCCTTTTTAAGTGCTTTTAAAAGCTGTTTTATCTCTTTCATATCTCCACACACCCCATTTTTTAAGTTTACAATAAATAATATTTTAATATATTTTTAAAAGAAAATCAAGAGTTTCTTGGTAAATATTGAATGGGCATACCTGTCTCAGGTGTGCTTTTTTGCAGAAATATTATTTTTTAATCTTTTCACGGTTATTTTTTTATTTTTTTAACCGCTAGTCTTTTTTTGGAATTTCAGCTATAATTTAATTAAAACAGTTGAATTTAAATACATTTTGATAGGAGGAAGAAGGAATGGATAGTAATTTAGACATCTATCTCTTTCATCGTGGAGAACATAGAAGAGCCTATGAATTTTTGGGAGCTCACCCAGAAGAGGGAGGAACTCTTTTCAGAGTCTGGGCTCCCAGGGGAAAATCTGTCCGGGTTGTAGGGGATTTTAACGGATGGAATCCAGATATTCACAGAATGAAAAAAATTAATAATGAAGGTATCTGGGAAATTTTTATACCTGATGTCAAGAAGGGAGACCTTTATAAATTTCGAATAGAAGATGAGTGGGGTAATCTGAACGAGAAAGCTGACCCCTATGCTTTCTATTCTCAGATGAGACCGGATACAGCTTCGGTTGTCCATGGTGTTCCACAATTTCAATGGAACGACAGGGGATGGATGAAAAAGCGGAACAAACACGAGAGCAGAAATGCCCCTGTAAACATCTATGAGGTGCATCTAGGCTCATGGCAGCGGAAGGATGATGGAAGTTTTATGAATTTCCGTGACCTGGCTCATAAGCTTTCTGAATATGTAAAATATATGAACTATACCCATATAGAGGTTATGCCTCTCAGCGAATATCCCCTGGATGATTCATGGGGCTACCAGATTACCGGGTACTATTCTGTGACCAGCCGTCACGGAACTCCTGAGGACTTTATGTATTTTGTAAATCATATGCATCAGGAGGGAATAGGAGTTATTATGGACTGGGTTCCTGGACATTTCTGCAAGGATGCCCACGGGCTCTACAGATTTGACGGGACTCCTACCTATGAATACCAGAATTCACAGTTGGGAGAGAATCCCCAGTGGGGAACGTGCAACTTCGACTTCTCCAGATATGAGGTCCTGAGTTTTCTCTTTTCCAATGCCCTTTACTGGTTTAGACATTTCCATATAGATGGAATCAGAATCGATGCAGTGGCCAATGTTCTCTATATGAATTTCGGAAAAGCTCATGACTTCGGGGTGAAAAATATCTACGGAGGAGATGAAAATCTCGAGGGAATCAGTTTCCTCAAGGCAGTGAACCACATTATACGGGAGGAGTTTCAGGATATTATGACTTTTGCTGAAGACTCTACGGCCTGGCCCTTTGTTACAAAACCTGCCACCGAGGGAGGATTGGGATTCACATACAAATGGAACATGGGATGGATGAATGACACCCTTAAATATATGGAGGAGGATCCCCTCTACCGTATGTACCATCACAACAATCTGACCTTTTCCTTTATGTATGCCTTTGCAGAAAATTATACCCTGGCCCTCTCCCATGATGAGGTTGTCCACGGTAAAAAATCTCTGCTGAACAAGATGCCTGGAGGAGATCTTACCACTAAACTCAACAACCTGAGAGTCTACTCTGCATATATGATGGCTCATCCAGGAAAGAAGCTCAACTTTATGGGAAATGAGATTGCCCAGGGGTTAGAGTGGAGATTTTATGAGGGATTGGAATGGAGCGTCCTGAACAATCCTGAGAACAGAGGTTTTCACGACTATATCAGATCCCTGAACAGTTTCTATCTAGAGAATGAAGCTCTATGGGCTTTGGATGGCAGCTCTGGTGGGTTTCAGTGGGGTGATACAGTGAGAGAGGACAACACTCTTACTTTTGTAAGAAAAGGAAAGAAAAAAGGAGAGTTTTTAGTCTGCCTCTTCAATTTTGCCAACAGGGAGAAAAAATCCTGCAAAGTACCTGTACCTAGACTGGGAGTATATCACGAGGTCTTTAACAGTTCATCCCCTGAAAGTGCAAATCCAGGAGCTCTTCACCCTAAGAATGAGAGATATAACGAGATGGACTACCATCTTCTGGCAGATATTCCGCCCCTATCTGCACTTTTCTTTAAGGGAAAATTTAAGAGATAGTTTTTTTAGGAGGTTATTATATGAAAGTACTTTATGTGGCCAGCGAGGCTTTTCCATTTATTAAAGTGGGAGAGAGCGGGGATATCGCCGCTGCTCTTCCTAAATATATAAATAGAACAGGAGAGGCTGAGGTAAGGGTTATACTGCCTAACTTTTCACAGATAGACCCACTCTTCCGGAAGAATTTCAAAACTTTGGGAAGAGGAAGGTTAAAAATGGGAGCCAGGGAGATTGACTTCACCCTGGAACATCTGAAATACCTGGAAACCGATTACTATTTCATCTCCAGCGACACCTACTTCCACAGGGAAAATATCTATGGAGAGAGTGACGATGCAGAGAGATTTGCTTTTTTCTCCAAGGCTGTCCTGGAATCCCTGGATATTATCAAATTTCATCCTGATATTATCCACTGCAACAATATTGCATCTGCCCTGATACCTGTTTTTCTTCAAGAAAAAAAAGAGGAAAAAAGTAAGTTATCCAGTATAAAAACCCTGTTTACCCTTCATAGCCTAAAATATCAGGGGATTGTCAACAGAGATCTGCTCCAGGATATTTTGGATCTGAATCCCATGGAATATTTTCTGGAAGATAGCATGAAATACTATGACTCTATATCTTTTTTAAAGGGGGCCATAGTCTATTCAGATGCAATCAACACTGTAAGCAATACCTATCTAGACGAGATACTTACAGAGGAGAAGGGGATGGGTCTTGCGGGACTCTTCAGATTCCACAGAAAAAAAATAGTGGGAATAAGAAACGGAATTGACACTGAGATTTTCGATCCTAAAAAAGATAGCGAGATAGAGTTTAACTACGGCTACACCACTCTGGAAAAACGTAGAGAAAACAAGATCCAGCTCCAGAAGGAACTGGGACTCCATGAAAACAGTGAGATTCCTCTTATTGCAGTTATTGGCAAACTGGAGGAGGAGAAAGGGATGGAGCTCCTAAAGGAGAAGATGGATGCCCTTCTCTCAGAAAAAGTGGAGATAATTATTCTGGGAAGCGGGATGGAGAAATATGAAGATTTCTTCGACTACTATGCCCATCTCTATCCGGACAAGGTCTATACCCAGGAGTTCAGAAATGATTTTCTGACCAAAAAAATACTTTCAGGGACCGATATAATACTTACCCCATCCCACACAGAGCCCTGCGGGCTGATACAGATGCTGGCACTGAGATATGGAGCTATCCCTGTGGCAAGGGTGACAGGAGGTATAGGGGAGACCCTAAACATGGACAACAGCTTCCTCTTCCATGAGTATTCGGGAGAAGAGATGCTCCACGCTGTCCAAAATGCTCTCCACTGCTATCACAATGATCGTGCAGGTTGGATGAAAAAGATAGAAAAGGGGATGAGAGCCCGTAACTCTTGGGGCACTCCAGCAAAAAAATATTTAGCACTCTACAAAAAATTATTAAAAAAATAACACTGTAAAAATAGGGGGTACAAGCATG
>X329_Bleak__coassemble_885_pt1 | contig 21202 bp, 16 predicted proteins | sample X329_Bleak__metabat2_low_PE_005 | metagenome-assembled genome bin X329_Bleak
TTTCAGAATAACCTTTTATCCTTCTTATCATCTCATTATACGAGATTCTATCCCCATCATAAATAATAGCAGTTTTATTATAATCTCTTACAAAATCCATACTTCCTCCACTTTAATTACACTTGTAATTTAATTTTAAATAGTTATATCACAGCCGTTATAAAATATCAATATTTTTCAAGTATGGAATTTTCTGTGGATTTTTTTAGAAAAAAAAGGGAGAAATCTCCCTTTTTTCTATATTTTTAAATATTCATCTATTTTCTCTTTGGATTTTTTTACTATCTCCTCTACATTTAAGTTCTCAGGAGCTATTACTCCTAAAACTTCTATCTTCATCTCCCCTTTAGAAGGCATCGATTTACCAGTTGGCATAAGCTCGTAAGCTCCTTTTATTCCAAAAACTGTCACAGGAATATTCAGTTCTTTAGAAAGAATTGCAAAACTCTTTTTAAACTCCTGAAGCTCTCCATCTCTCGTTCTCGCTCCTTCTGGGAATATAAGAATATTCTTCCCCTCTTTCAAAACCTTTGCAGCAATTTTTAAAGTTTCTTTTACGTTTTTATCCATATCAATAACAATAATATTAGACCTATCAGCCAACCACTTTCTCCATTTTTGTGCAAAGTGTATAGAGATGCCTATCGAATATGTCTTAGATGCCGTTTCTTTATCTAAAAGCTGTGCAAAAGCAAAAGCATCTAGCATAGACTGATGATTTCCTACAAATATCGTAGGTGCTTTTGGAATTTTTTCTTCTCCAGATTTTTTCAGTTTAACGTAAAGACTGAAAAAAGGTTTAAGAATCAGATTACTTATCATTCTTCCAGCACAGTCAGACTTAGGCATAGGATGATTTATAGGCATATTGAATATTTTCTGCCAATCTACATCAGCTTCTCTAAACTCTCCCCCTTTGGTTCTCACTGTGTCTGCTATCTCTCTTACCAATTTAGCTTTAGCCAGTTCCTCCTCTGAAAATTGGATTCCAAATGTTGTTTCTATAAAAGCTATGAGCTCCACATTATCCAAGGAATCCATTCCAATATCTATCTCTGTGTGAGAATCAGGATTTATCTCCACATCTCCATGTAGTTTCTCTAGATACTCTTTTATTTTTAGATATTCAGAATTTTCCACATAATCACTTTTTTTGATAACTTTTTTCTCTGTTTCTCCAGTACCTTCCCCAGACTCATGCCCTTCAAGAAGAGCTGAAAGTTTAAATCTTTGAAGTTTTCCTAATCTAGTTTTAGGAAGTTCCTCTGTCACTATTTTTGTCTCGAGGATTTTACGATATTTCGGGGCTGTCACATTGTATTTATCTATAATTTCCCACTTCAAACTCTCCCTGATATTAACTATCCCCTTCTCTTTTGCCAACTGAAAATCAGGAAAAATAAGTGCCATGAGGTGTTTATTATGTTCTATAATGGCCACCTCTTTTATAAGCTCTGTTCCCTTGAGTAACTCCGTTTCTATATCCCCAGGATTTATATTTTTACCATTGGAAAGAACTATCATCTCTTTTTTTCTTCCACTTATAACTAGATGTTCTCCATCAAAATATCCCATATCTCCAGTATGAAACCATCCTTCTGAATCTATTACCTCTGCAGTAGCCTGAGGTTTATTATAGTATCCCTTCATTATGTTTTGACCACGGGCAAGAATCTCTCCATCTTCTCCTATCCTCACCTCAACTCCAGATATGGGAGTCCCCACTGTTCCTGCTTTAATGTTCCCTGGTCGATTAAAAGAGATTATTGGAGATGTTTCTGTCAGTCCATATCCTTCGACCACCATAAATCCCAGAGTTGTAAAATCTTTGGCTATCTGAGTATCAAGTTTGGCTCCTCCTGATGCTAAAGCTTTTATATTGCCACCGAAAGCTTCTTGTACTTTTTTAAAGACAAGCTTGCTCAGTGCAGGATTTTCTATTTTTTCACAAATTCTAAATAAAGTTGAAGTTAGTTTACTACTATTTATCTTCCCCATAATTCCCTTGTGGAACATCTCCCATATCCTCGGAACTCCCATCACTACTGTTATCTTATATTTGGCAAGTGCTGCTTTAAGAGCCTCCGAAGAAAGTTCTTTAAGTATTACAACTAAAGATCCAAAATATATCGGCATCATCAAATTAGATATAAGAGGCAGTACATGATGATAGGGAAGAATTGCCAGCAGTCTGTCCTCCTCATTTATAATTCCCAGTTCCTTTATAGCTTTCATATTGGACATTAGATTTCCAAAACTCAACATAACTCCCTTGGGATCACCTGTGGTTCCAGAAGTATAGAGTATCACCACTGTTTTGTCATCTTCAGGCGACTTTATCACTGCATCTTCTCCTGCAAAACTCTCAGGAATATTCTGATTTTCAAATTTTATTATTTCCATATCAGAATTAGAAATTCTTTTGGCTTCCAAAGCTATTTCATAATTTGTTTCTGATGTAAACATATATTTAGGACAGCTGTCTTTCAGTGTATAAGCCAACTGTTCTGGTGTATATCCAGCATCTAAATTTACAGCTATTCCCTCCCTATCCCAGATAGCAAAAAATGCATAGATGAACTCTGGACGGTTTTCTGTAAATATAGCTACCCTATCATCTTTCTCAATATTCAGTAATGAACCGTAATATTTTGCTCCGTTTATAAATTGAGCATAAGTATATTCAATATCATTGTAAATTATCGCTGTTTTCTTTCTATTATATAAAAAATCCATACATCCTCCTGCTATGTTTCCTATAGTAACTTTACCTTATTTTACTCTATGAAGAGAAAATTGTCTATTTTATTGAAAAAAAAAATAGCTGTTAAGCAATTCTACTTAACAGCTACTCCTTTATTTAACGCCCGATATGATTACTTAGACGTTATTTTTTTAACTTCATTTGCTACGAATTCTACAGTAGGCCCTACAACAATCTGAACCGCTGTCTTAGAAGGTTTTAGAACTCCTGAACTCACGCTTTTGATTTTTTTATCATCAATTATAGAGCTATCTCCAACTTCAAATCTCAGCCTAGTTGCACAATAGTCTACATTTTTAATATTATCTACTCCACCCATAGATTCAACTATAGTGGCTGCTATATACACATATTTATCAGAACCTTTGATTTCAACATTTTCAACTTCATCGTCCTCATCTTCCTTTCCAGGAGTTTTTAAGTCGAATTTAGTTATCACGAAAAGAAATACAAAATAGTAGATGAAATAGAAAACTATTCCTTGAGCTATAAGCATATAAGGCTGATTAGCAAGAGGTAATCTTGAAGATAGAACCATATCTACAAGTCCTGCTGAGAAACCAAATCCTGCCATCCAACCCATGGATGCAGAGATGAATAGAGAAATTCCTGTTAAAATCGCATGGATTAGGTAAAGTCCTGGTGCCACGAACATAAAGGCAAACTCTATAGGCTCTGTAACTCCTGTGAAAAATGTTGCAAATCCTGCTGCCACCATTATAGAAAGAATTTTATCCCTATTCTGAGGTTTAGCTGTCTTTATAAATGCTGTTGCGGCTCCTAAAAGTCCGAACATCATTATAGGGAAGAATCCTGCCTGATACATTCCTGTTACACCCTTTGTTCCTGTTCCCGCCCAGAAGTTTCCTATATCGTTTATTCCAGCAACATCAAACCAGAAAACAGAGTTAAGTGCATGGTGAAGTCCTACAGGAATAAGAAGTCTGTTAAGGAATCCATAAATTCCCGCTCCCGCTGGACCAAGTTTTGAAATTCCTATACCGAAGTTTACCAATCCTGCAAAGACAACCGGCCATACTGCCATCAGAATAAAAGAGATCACCATCATAACCACAGAAGTTATAATAGGAACCAATCTTTTTCCAGAGAAGAAAGCCAGTGCCTTCGGCAACTCAGTATGACTGAATCTGTTATATAATTCAGCTGCCACAACTCCGCAAAGTATTCCTATAAATTGATTCTGAATTTTTCCAAAAGCTGCCGGAACTTCATTTGCCGGTATCCCCTTTAACATCCCAACAGATCCCGGAGCTAGAAGTGTAGTTACTACAAGCCAAGCCACAAGTCCTGCCAAAGCTGCTGCTCCATCTTTATCTCTAGACATACCATAGGCAACTCCTAAAGCAAAAAGTATACCCATATTATCAATTATTGCTGCTCCTGATTTTATGAGAAAAGCCGCTGTTGCACTGTCTCCTCCCCATCCACTTGGATCAATCCAGTAACCTATTCCCATCAGAACCGCTGCTGCTGGTAGTACTGCTACTGGAACCATTAGAGCTTTTCCTATTCTTTGTAAGTAATTAAACATTTTTCCCTCCTTTAAATATTAAATATTTACTTTTAGCATTTTAACTCATGCTTTACATTTTGTAAAGCTTTTTTTAATAAAACGTTTTTTTTATGAACTAATAAATCAATTTGTAGACGTTGTCCCTTGCTTTTCTAACCAACAAAGAATGTCCTTATAAACTTCCTCTTTATTTAATTCGTTGAGCATCTCATGCCTTCCTCCAGGATAAAGCTTCATCTGAACATTTCTGCATCCTTTTTTTTCATATTGTTGAAAAAGTTTTTTAACTCCTTTTCCTTTAAGGCCTACAGGATCCATATCTCCTGAAAAAATAAGTATCCCCTTATTTTTTTCTAATTTTTCTAAATTTCTTGAAAGAGATATGGTGTTTAGCAGAGAGAAAAAATCCCTGTAAAAAGAGAGGGGATAGCATTTTATCCAGTAAGGATCATCTTCAATATTTTTATAGACTTTTTTATCACGGCTGAGCCAGTCATTGGTTTCATTTTTATCAAATCCAAAAAATATCAATTTTTCAAACAACAGACTTCTTCTATCCTTAAAAACCTTAAGAAAAAGAGTTACCAATGCTTCTCCAAGCAAAGTTATAAATCTCTTTCCACAGCTTCCAGAAAGAATAAAACCATGCGCATTATTTCCCATCTGCATATATCTTTGAAGTATAAAAGACCCCATACTGTGCCCTAATATATACAAAGGAGTATCAGGAAATTTTTCTTTTATCTCCCTGCTATAATTCAATTGTTCTTTCAGAGCTACTTCGAAAAAATTTTCACTCCACTCTGATTTATCTCCATCCTTTCCATGGTAGGGATGATCACTTAAAAAAACTGAATAACCATTCTCCTTGAGAAATTGTGCAAACTGATAATACCTTTCACTATGCTCTCTCATTCCGTGAATTATTTGGACAGATCCCCTGGATTTTTCTGAAATAAACTCTCTTTTTAATATCTCGCTCATATTTTACTCCTAAAATATTTTTTATAGAAAAAGCGACCAAATAGATTTCAGTCGCTTTTTAACTATATTCTATTAAGTGCTGTTCTCACAAGTTTTACAAAATCCTTATGTACAAGTGCAGCTGTTTCCATAACCTCAGAATGGTCAAGTTTCTGATCCAGAACCCCTGCCGCCATATTAGTTATGCATCCAATTCCTAACACCTTCATCCCCGCATGATTGGCTACTATTACCTCTGGAACTGTTGACATACCCACTGCATCTGCTCCTATTGTTCTGGCAAATTTCACTTCAGCAGGTGTTTCATATGTTGGTCCTGTAAAAGCTGCATACACTCCCTCTGTTACAGGAGTACTCAATGTTTTTCCTATCTCAAGAGCCATTTCTCTATATTCTCTATCATAAGCATAAGTCATATCTGGAAATCTAACTCCAAACTCTTCATAGTTAATTCCTATAAGTGGGTTATCTCCCATAAGATTTATATGATCTTTTATTATCATAAGTGTTCCTGCAGTATACGATTCATTAGCTCCACCACAGGCATTGGTAACTATTAGCTTCTCAATTCCAAGAAGTTTCATAACTCTTACTGGGAAAGTGATATATTTCATAGAATGTCCTTCGTAATAGTGTACTCTTCCTTGCAGTGCAAAAACAGTTTTACCCTCAAGCTTTCCTATAACAAGATTTCCAGCATGTCCCGAAACATTGGAAACTGGAAAATTAGGTATTTCAGAATAAGGGATAACTACAGCTTCCTCTATATCTTCAGCTATTGACCCCAGTCCTGAACCTAGTATCAGTCCAACCTCCGGCTTATAATCAGTTTTAGATTCTATATATTTTACAGCTTCTCTTAGTTTTTCTAAATAGTTCTCCATCTGTTAACTCCTTTTTTTAATTAATTTATTCTACTACGTGATATTATACTTCAATTTGTAAAAAAAAACAATCTCTCCCTTATAGGGAGAGAATCATATCCAAAAACCTCACAAAAAATTTATAAACCGGTGAAATAAAAAAATTCAAAATCCCTGTATAAGCTAAAACTATAATTATGAAAAACCCGTACTGTTCCATGGTAAATATAGCCATCCGCACCTCTTTACCTGAAAAACTTGCCAAAATTTTAGATCCGTCTAAAGGCGGTATAGGAATCAGATTAAAGACAGCTAAAATTGTGTTTATAGATATAAAATAATATATATATTGGATCATTCCCATATCTTTAAGCTCACCGTAAAAAAATTTAAGAATCAATGTGGCCACAATGGCCAAGATTAGATTTGTAGCAATACCTGCTACAGATACAAAAAATTCACCCAATCTACCATTTTTAAAATTATAATAGTTTACCGGTACAGGTTTAGCCCATCCGATTATAAATCCTGAACCTGAAATCAGAAGAAAAATAGGAAGGAGAATCCCCATGACATCAATATGCTTCAAGGGATTCAGTGTGAGCCTCCCCATTCTTTTAGCAGTTTCATCTCCGGAGAGCAGGGCAGCTGCACCATGAGCTACTTCATGAAGCATTATAGCTATCATAAAAAGTACTATCTTTGTGATTATTCCGGGATTGGAAAAAATTTTACTTCCGAATCGGCTTCCTGCATAAATTATAAAAAAAAGAAGGACTATTTTCATGATATTACTCATCCCCCTGTTCATATACATCAGATGATTAAAATAATTTTTCATAATCCCTCCATAGTTATATTATTTCATCTTATAAAGTCCAAACTCAACTTCTCCAAGATTCAAATTTATTTCCCCTTCTTCATTTCCCATAAGAACCTCTTTTGAATCTAAAAGATTTACAAATACCTTTCCCTTCAGCATAGGGTCTTTCAGTTTTAGTTGGGCTGCTTTTTTGTCATCAAAATTCACTGCATAAAGTATAACATTATCTCCATCAATTTTCAAATCTGCATATTCTTTGTTTGTAGCAAGTATATTTTTTCTCTCTCCTCTGTACATTGAGCTATTTTCATCTCTTAACTTCAGAAGAGTTCTTGTAAATTCTATAAGTTCTTTTTCCTGGGAACTGAATCCATCTATTCTTCCGTTGTCCCTCGAAACATGATCATCATAATATCCCAAATCCTTCTCCTTGAAATAACCTGGGAGTTTAGCACCATACTCATCCCCATAATAAAGTGTTACAGGACCTGTGTACACAGATAAAAAAGAAAGTGCAATTTTATGCCTCTCCCAATAGTGGGAAAATCCTCCACGATCTATAAGATTACCAAGACGTACCAAATCATGATTCGTTATAAAAAAGTTGGGATATGTATTAGCACCATACAGTTCATGAAAATTAAATCCATACTCATTGAGCTTCTTGGCCGGTTGATTCTTAGCCCAGCTTTCGTTTGTACGCTCCTGTGTTGCTAAAATCTGAAGCAGAGTATAACGGGTTGTAAAATCAAAATAGGATTTTAGCCCTCCCATATACCCCTGGTAATATACCTTTTTTCCTCCACCGTCCCAGATTTCTCCTACCATATATCCCAAAGTACCCCATTTTTCTCCAGCGGTTTTTCTTTTATCCGAAACTTCACGAACAGCCTTTTCTATGTCACCCAGATAATTATGACCTTTCTGTACCATCTGATAGGCCTGATCAACTCGCCAACCATCTATTCCATATTTTTCTATCCAATATGTTGCAACTTTTTTAAAATATTCTAAAGATTCTGGATATTTCACTTCGTACCCATCCGCTTGAGGAGGTCCATCTTTAACTCCATCTATAGGAACTTTCCCTTTGTGACCAAAAACTCCATCTGAAAACACATAAATTTCTCTCTTATGAGCCTCATCCACCAATCTCTTGAAATCTTTTTCAGTTCCAAATTTAGGATCTATCTCAAAATGATTGTCTGCAAAATATCCTGTTGCAGCAAGCTTTGGAGAAACTGATTCAGATTTAAATATAGGAGTGAGCCATATGGCATTTATTCCCAAAGATTTTATATAGTCTAAGGACTCTGTTATTCCGTTTAAATCACCCAAATGGCTACTGGGACCATATCCAACTCCATAGCCTTTACCATCTGTATCACGGTATGCTTCTACCATTATCTGATATATTTTTAGTTTTTTTATCTGCTCATCCCTGTCAATTCCCAAAGATATTATAGAAAGAATAAAAACAAATATAATGCCAATAATTTTTTTCATAGCCCCTCCAAATTTGTTGTCTTTATTTTACAACTAACTCTATATACATTATATTGATTTCATAAAAAAAATCAAGTCTTTATGTTTCATTCATCAATTCAATTTGCTTTTTAATTTTTTTTATGTTAACCTTTCTTAGTAACAATTGAATACTATTTTTTATGGTTTATTTTTCAATAATTAAAAGGGAAATAGGTTAAAATCCTATGCGGTTCCCGCCACTGTAATGAGGATGGACGCAGCATACCACTGACTAAAATCGGGAAGGGCTGTTAGTAAAATGATTCTGAGCCAGGAGACCTGCCATCGAAGATTTGTACGGTACCACGTGGATATGGGAAGTATAAAAGGACTCTTTTATATTATCCCTCCATATTTTTAAATGGAGGTTTTTTTATGAAAAAATTATTTTTTGTTGCAGCACTTTTAGTTGCTGCCGGGGAGAAAAGTTTAGCTCAGGGCGTGAGATTAGACGACAGCATTATCACAGAAACTAACTTCGAAACAAATGTTTTAAGTGTAGCAAAAAATGTTACAGTTATTACCGCAGAGGAGATTCAGGAGAAGGGAGCAAAAACTGTTGCTGATGCCTTAAAAGGTGTTCCTAATCTTAAGACCTCCACTCTGAGTGGTTCAGATTCTAAATTTGATTTAAGAGGTCAGGGAGAAGCAGCTTTTTCAAATACTATAGTTCTATTAGATGGAATTCCCCTAAACTCAATAGATTTATCAGGATATAAAACAAGCCAAATTCCTATCGAAAATATTGAGAGGATAGAGATAATTCCTTCTGGAGGATCTGTTCTTTATGGAGATGGTGCCATTGGTGGAATTATAAATATAATTTCTAAAGCACCTTTAGATATAGAAAATTATGGTTCTGTTGGATTAGAATATGGATCAAACAATTTTTTAAAATCCAATTTAAACTTCGGAACAAAATTAACTGACAAAACTTTATTAGATTTAAACTATTCAAGTAAAAATTTTGATACTTTTAGAGATGATTCTAAAGATAATTCAGACTCTATCGATATTAAAGTTCGACAATTAATTGAGGACGGATACGTAGAACTTAAATACTCACATTCTAAAAACGACTTCAAAGCCCAAGGATCTATTATGGGAAAAGAGGAAGCTGATAGTGACCCTACACAACCAGGAGGATGGATTGTTGAAGGAGTTAACAAATACGATACCTTTAATCTTAATTTTTCAAAAAAGTTAACTGATAAATTTGAATTTCTTCTTAACACAGAAAGAAAAGAGCAGGATTACAAAGAAGAAGGTTGGGCTTACACTACAACTACTACATATATAAAGCCTCAAATAAAATACAATTATTTCAAAAATAGTTATTTAATACTAGGTGGTGACTATTCAGATGGTACTACTAAAATCTCCAAATCTTGGTCAGGCCCAGGAAAAATAACAAAAGACTCAAGGGGAGTTTTTGTTATCGATAAATTCCAAATTGGAAATATGGAACTCCAGCAAGGATATAGAAACCAAAAAATAGACTATGATATCAAAGGAAACTCTAAAAAATTCAACGAAGATGCTCTAGATTTTTCTGCTAATTATCTCATTGGGGATACTTCTTCTGTATATATTTCCTATAATACAGCTTTTAGAACTCCTAACACCGATGAACTTAATTTCTGGGATGGTGAATATAACCCTCAAACAGCAAAAACTATTGAAATCGGTTCAAAAAACAGTTTTGGAAATAGTTTTGTCTCTGCTGCTATTTTCAAAACTGATACCGAAAATGAAATTGCATATGCTAAAATCGATGGCTCTGGTAGTTTCAACAGAAACTTAGATGGAAAAAGTGAAAGAATAGGAGCAGAATTAGCTGCTGAGCATTATTTTGAAAACCTTACTCTTAGAGGAAGCATCGGATACCTTAAACATGAGATGAAGGATGGAACTTATGAAGGAAAAGAGATTCCAGGAGTCCCAAAAATTAATAGCAGTATCACAGCTTCTTACAGATTTGATGAGAAATTTATCTTAAATGGAACTGCTAACTATTATGGAAGTTCTTATTACTATACAGATTTCAGAAACGAAGGAAAAAAGCTAGACTCTTACCTAACTGTTGATACTAATCTCAGATATATTCATAATGAAGGATTAACATTATACGTTGGAATAAATAACCTTTTCAACAAAACTTATTACTCATGGGCAGGGCATGGAGATACGTCTATTTCAGATAAAAGATCTTTCTATCCAGCTCCTGGAAGAAATTACTATGCAGGATTTAAGTATAAATTCTAATTCAACAAAAGGAGTTCGTCATGAAAAAATTTATAGTTTCATATAGCTGTGGTAAAGACAGTACCTTAGCCCTTTACCGAATGATAAAGGCTGGATTCCAACCTTCAGGACTTCTCGTTACAATGAATTCCAAAGAGGGAAGAAGCTGGTTTCACGGAATTTCTGCTGATCTTCTTCAAAGATATTCCGACTCTTTAGGAATTCCTCTTATACCTATTTATATCAAAGAGGGTGAGGATTATGGAAAGAGTTTCCAAGAAGCTTTAAGTGAAGCAAAGAATATTGGAATTGATGTATGTGTATTTGGGGATATCGATATTGAAGATCACAGAAAATGGTGTACCGATAGATGTTCCGCTGTAGGATTAGAAGCTCTTTTTCCCCTTTGGCAGGAAAATAGAGAAACTCTTGTCCATGAATTTATCGACAACGGATTTAAAGCTATGATTAAAGTTGTTGACTTAGATGTTTTACCACTTAAATTTTTAGGAAAAACTCTCACCAAAGAGGTGGTTGACTCAGTTAAAAATTGTGGAGCTGATCCGTGTGGAGAAAATGGTGAATATCATACTTTTGTTTTTGATGGACCTATATTTAAAAAGCCTATCTCCTTTAAAGTGGGAGATAAAGCGATAAAGCATGAAAGATATGGTATTTTGAATATAGATTAAAAAAGAGCCTTTCGGCTCTTTTTTAATTATCTATGTTTTTCAACCTTAGGGACTACATTCTTTTCAAATCATTGGCTATAAACTGAGCTTTTGATCCAAATATCGCTTGAACTCCATTCTGTCCAACTTTAAGAACTCCAGAAGCTCCTAATTTTTTAAGTTCAACTTCATTAACTTTAGCAGAATCCTTAACTTCTAGTCTAAGTCTTGTGATACAAGCATCTATAGAAACAAGATTTTCTTTTCCTCCTAGGGCAGCCATTACAAGAGTAGCTAGCTCATCATTTCCAAGAACAACTGTTTCTTCATTCTCGTCTCCATTATCTTCTTCACGACCTGGAGTCATTAAGTTAAACTTTCTTATTGCAAATCTGAATCCGAAATAATAGATTACTGCTAGAACCGCTCCTACAACTATTACCATAAGATAGTTTGTTTGGAATCCTTCTGTTCCTGGTAAAACTCCGAATACTGTATAATCTATAACTCCTCCAGAGAAAGTCATACCTATTCTTACCTTGAACATATTCATAAGCATGAAAGATAGTCCTGCAAATACACAGTGAACTGCATATAGTATTGGAGCAACGAATATAAATGAGAACTCAATTGGTTCTGTTATACCTGTTAAGAAAGCTGTAAGAGCTGCAGAGAAAAGTATTCCTCCTACAAGTTTCTTTTTAGAGTCCTTAGCCTCGTGATACATTGCAAGTGCTGCTGCTGGAAGTCCAAACATCATGAACGGGAACTTTCCTGTCATAAACTTTCCTGCACCTTCATAAGTTGGAGATGAGAATGTCTTAACTCCATCTTTAAACATCGCAAACCAGATAGCTTGATCTCCATTTACAACCTGACCAGCTGCATTCGTATACTCTCCGAACTGGAACCAGAAAGGAGAATAGAATATATGATGAAGTCCGAAAGGGATAAGTGCTCTTTCTATAACTCCGAAAACAAAAGTAGATACATTGGTATTCCCCTCATTAGCAAGCATTGACAATGCTGCTAAACCAGCCTGAATCGGTGCCCATATAGTAGGTAGAGCCAATCCGAATAGGAATGATACCACTGCTGTAACTATCGGAACAAGTCTTTTTCCTGCAAAGAACCCTAAAACTGCTGGAAGTTCTGTTTTATAAAATTTATTATAACAAACTGCTGCAATAATACCTGCCATAAGTCCTCCAAATACTCCTGTTTGAAGTGTAGGAATTCCCATAACCATAGCATATTTTCCACCTGCTGCCGCCATTTCAGGCGTTACTCCAGCTGTCATACCTACTGTAACATTCATTACAAGAATTGAAACGACTGCTGCAAGAGCTGCTATTCCATCTCCTCCTACTAATCCTATTGCTGCACCCACTGCAAATAGCAATGGAAGGTTTGCAAATATTATCCCTCCTGCGTTTTCCATCATAGGAATTCCCAGTTTATTTCCAAAAGCCAGTAACAGACCTGCTGCCGGTAAGATAGCTATTGGAGTCATTAATGCTTTACCAATTTTTTGAACTTGTGCAAATAACTTCATTTTTCCTCCATTTTTGTATTGTTGTTGTTTTTGTACTACATACTGCTTTTTTATACTACACATTATATTGCTTTCTAGTCTTTGTGTCAATATTTTTTCACAAATTTTGTTATTTTTTTATTTATTTTTTTTATTTCAATTAAAAAATGAGGAAATTACTTCCCTCATTTTTTTAGTTTTATATAGAATTATTCTCCAGCTTTATCATTTTTTCTTTCAAAAATTACATCTATAGGAGATCCTTCGAATCCAAATGCCTCTCTCAATTTATTCTCAATATATCTTGAATATGAGAAGTGGATAAGTTCTGGGTAATTACAGAAAAGAACAAATCTTGGCGGTGCAGAAGATATCTGTGTCGCATAATTTATCTTAACCAGTCTTCCTTTTCTTGTAGGCGGATTATTCATCATTATAGCATCTTTTATAACCGTATTCAGAAGTCCAGTTGATATTCTTTTCGTATACTCATCAAATACCTTATCAGCATGCTCTAGAAGTTTAGAAGTACGCTGTCCTGTAAGAGCTGAAACAAACTCGATAGGAGCGTAACTTAAAAATGGAAGCTCTGCATGAAGATACTCTTTCATTTTCGCCATAGTTTTATTATCTTTCTGGATAATATCCCACTTGTTCACAACTATGATAATCGGTTTTTTCTCTTCAAAGGCGATACCTGCTATTCTCTTGTCCTGCTCAGTAAGCCCCTCTTCTCCATCTAGTATCCACAGACATACATCTGCTCTCTTTATGGTCTTTATTGCTCTAAGAACAGAATAGTATTCTAAATCTTCCTCTATCTTAGATTTTCTTCTGATACCTGCCGTATCTATCAGTGTATATTTATTCCCATTAAACTCTATCAAAGTATCTATAGCATCTCTTGTAGTTCCAGCTATGTTACTTACTATTGTTCTTTCCTCTCCAGAAAGTCTGTTAACCAATGAAGATTTTCCAGCATTTGGCCTTCCTATTATAGCTAGTTTCAGGCTATCTTCTACCTCTTCTGGCATCTCTACCTTTTCAATTAATTCAAGTATCATATCCAACATATCTCCAAGATTCATCTTGTGTTCTCCAGAGATAGGGATAAGATGTTCAAATCCAAGTCCCCAGAAATCATAAACGTCATCTTTTTGAGTCTGGAAGTTATCTATCTTATTCACACAAAGAATAATAGGTTTTTTCTTTTTTCTAAGAATATATGCTATCTCTTCATCTAATGGGTTCACTCCTGCTTTTCCATCTACAACAAACATTATTACGTCGGCTTCATTCATCGCAACTTCAGCCTGTTTTTTTATATTTGTCATCATAAAATCATTATTTCTAGGCTCAAGTCCTCCTGTATCAACAAGTACAAATTCTGTTCCATTCCACTCTGTTTCTCTATAAAGTCTATCTCTTGTAACACCGGGCTGATCATCTACAATGGCAACCCTGTCTCCTACCAATTTATTAAATAATGTAGATTTTCCTACATTAGGTCTTCCAACAATGGCAACAATAGGTTTCAATTTACTACCTCCTAATTTTTATTATCTCTTTTTTCCCTTAAAAACGCTCTTAGATTCCACAACAACATCTTTTTGCCTCTGTTTTCGACTGATCTCTTTTTCAACAAAAACTTTTTTTCCTGTAAAGGGATCCTTTTCTGTGTAATACATCAATGTCGAATACGTTGACGGTGTCGGTGTGAAAATTTGTACCTGCTCAGGGTTAAGTCTCAACTCCTGAGATGCAAATTTTTTCAGATTATTCATCTCTTTCTCATCGCATCCTGGGTGTGCTGCTATGAGATAGTAAGTTAAAAACTGTTTTTTTTCTAATTTTTTATTTATATCATAGAATCTATTTTTAAATTCTATCAGATAATCCTTTCCCTTTTTTCCCATAAGTGAGAGAATTTTATCTTCTGTATGCTCTGGTGCTATTTTCATCTGTCCTGAAATATGATCTTTTATCAGTTCCTCAAGATAAAGATTTCCGCACTTGGTATCGTCTAGAATAAGATCATATCTTATTCCAGATGCTATAAATATTTTTTTTATATTTTTTATCTTCTTTAAATTTCTAAGAAGTTTTATCTGCTTTGTATGATTTAAAGGAAGCTGAGAACATGTTTTGGGATATAGACAATTTTTCCCTTTGCATGCTCCACTTTTTATTTTTTTTTCACATTCTATGCCATACATGTTGGCCGTAGGACCACCCACATCTGATATATATCCTTTAAAGCCCTTTTCTCCTGCTATATTTTCAACTTCTTTTATTACAGATTCCTCACTTCTTGAAGTCACTGTTCTACCCTGATGGACAGCTATGGCACAGAAACTACACTCTCCATAACATCCTCTGTGGGTTGTCACTGAATTTTTTATAGTATCCAGTGCTCTGACCTCTCCGTCCTTGCCGTAATAGGGGTGTACTTTTCTTTCAAAATCCATTCCATAAATTTCATCCATCTCTTTTTCTGAAAAAGATTGGGCAGGAGGATTCTGAACATAATATCTATCCCCATGTTTTTGACTCAATCCCTTGGCAGTTATAGGATCACAATTTATATAAAAAAGTTCAAATGCTTTTGTAAAACTCTCTTTGCTCTCAATACACTCTTCATAAGATGGAATCTCCTGATATCCTTTTGGGGATTCTTTAGCCATATAGGCAAGACCATTTATATTTTTCCAGTCTCTCTCCTCCTTAAGCGAATTTGCAAGACTGAGCATAGGTTTTTCTCCCATACCATAGCAGAGAATATCTGCCTTAGAATCAACAAGAATGGAACGTCTCAACTTATTATCCCAAAAATCATAGTGTACTACCCTTCTCAAGCTCGATTCTATCCCTCCGATAACTATTGGAGTTTTAGAATTTTTAAAAAATCTTTTTATGAGATTAGTATATACCATAGTAGCCCTGTCCGGTCTACGGTTATTCTCGCCGCCAGGTGTAAAATCATCTTTCTGACGTTTTCTTCTTGTGGCAGTATAGTTTGCCACCATGGAATCCACACAACCGGCCGAAACTGCCCAGAAAAGTTTTGGCTCTCCTAATCTTTTTATATCAGAATCACTATTCACATCTGGCTGGGCTATTATTCCTACTTTAAACCCATGTTTTGCAAGCCATTTTCCTATTACAGCAGATCCGTTATAGGATGAATCTATATATGTATCTCCTGAAATCAGTATTATGTCTAGCTGATCCCATCCCAAGCTGTTTAACTCATCTTTGGTAGTTGGTAAAAACATTTTATCTCCTCTTACTCCATACTCTGAGTAGCTGCCATCATAAATGGTACTATCTGCTTTTTACGTGAAACCACTCCATTTAACCAGGCTATATCCCCTTCTATTTTCACATTGAAGGCTTTCTCTAAAATATTCGGGTAATCTCCAGCGACAAGAGCTGTAGATCCGGACTTTATAATATCAGTTATAATAAGGACAAAAAGTTGACATTCACGATCCTTCAACTCTGCCTCCATAACTGATTTTATCTCATCTTTTCTTTTCATTACCCCTTCTGTGTCTACTGTATTTATCTGGGCTATGGCAATTTTAAATCCACTCATATTAAATTCTTTCATATCTGCATTAAGTATGCCATGAGCACTCATGTCCTCTAAAGAAGTTCCCGCTATCAGCATCTCCATTCCAAATTTTTCATAGTCTTTAATTCCAGCAATTTCCGCCAACTCTTCAGCCGTTTCTTTATCTTTTTCTGTACATGTAGGAGATTTAAAAAGTAGAGTATCTGATAAGATAGCACTTAACATCAGACCTGCAATATTTTTGTCCGGAACTATTCTGGCATCTTTATACAACCCATAAACTATGGTACATGTACATCCCACTGTTTCAGCGTTTATTTTTACCGGTTCATTAGTCTCAAAATTTCCGAATTTATGGTGATCAACTACTTGAATTACTTTTGCATCACCTATTCCATCCACAGATTGAGTTCTTTCGTTGTGGTCTAAAAGAACCACTCTCTTTCTTGTGAAGTTTATGAGGTCTTTTGTCCTGATTGTCCCATAAACTTCTCCATCCTTAGATATAACAGGGAAATTGGTCTGACTCGCCTCTTTCATTATATCTCTGATTTCATGAAGAAATTCATCTATCTTAAAAGAATAAAATTTCTTATTATTCATTGCAGCAGAAATTGATATTGCCTGGCTTATTAATCTCACAGTTTTAAAAAGAGGCGCATGCACTCTCATGACAGCACAGTCACTAGAAAGTCTAGGACTTATGAAGTCTTCTTCATTGCAGCAAACTATTATAACTCCAGCTCCAGCCTGAATAGATCTATCTATCGCATCTACCATGCTTGTCGTAACAACTACATCTCCAGGTTTTATTTTATCAAGTTCTGAAACAGCTCTTAGAGTTCCTGTTATTCTTCCCTCTGGATAAGTTCCACTTATGACTATTCCCTGTATTACATCTTTAAGATTTTCATAGGTAGTTCCATACTTTGTAAATAAATCCTCGTGATCCAGATTCAAGTACGTATTGGCTATATCAGAAACATGAATCATACCCTTCAGTTGTCTCTTTTCATCTACCACCGGAAGACTGGAAAAATTTTCCTGAGTCATTATATCCAAGGCTTCCTTCAATGAATCTTCACTATAAATAACTTTTTTTTCTATTTTAGTCAAATCTGAAATTTGAGCACTTACTGTTTTTAGAAGAGGAGGAGTCTTCACTTTAAAATGATTTAATATATATCTTGTTTCTTTACTTACCTCTCCTAATCTATATGGTTTAGTTTTTTCTCCTAGCGCTGTTTTAAGCTCCGAAAATGCTATGGCCGAACATATCGAGTCCGTGTCCGGATTTTTATGTCCAAATGCTAAAATGTGATCCATAATCTTACCTCCAAAATCATATTATTACCATACATTTTACCATATTTTTTAGAAATAGAACAGCAAAATATTAAATTTAAATGAGTTTTAAAAAAGCTACCTGAGCTCTAAAAAATTTCTCTATAGCTTCCGAATCAAATTGATTTTCACCCTCTTCTCTCACAGAGAATACCTCCCCATTTGAAGAATATTTCAACTCTTTTATTATTCTGCCATTTTTAAAAATAACTTCATATTTCGGGTTGAAAAATGTTGCATAAACAATATTACTCCCTTCAAATTTTCCATTTTGATAGCTGAGCTCACATTTTTTTTCTCCATTTTCATAAAATGCTACCAATTTACCGTGTGGAACTCCAGCTTTATAAGCAGATTGCACTCTTCTTTGGCCATTCTGATAATAGCTGATATAGTCCTTATCCAATAATCCATTCTTCAAGCTTCCTTCCTGCTCTATCTGCCCATTCTGATAATAATTAACAAATTTTCCTGAGTATGGCTTTTGAGAATTTATAGAATAATAAGTTCCCTGCCTATTCTGTAAAGTAGAAAGTTCCACTGGTTTCCCACATCCTGTAAATATTAAAATAAAAATTGTTATAACTATAAATTTAATTTTCTTCATCTACTATCCTCCTTCTCCTCTTCAGGGGTTATATCTATTACATTTCTATTTTCAGGTGCATACTTAACCGCTATAGTTTCAATAATAAATATAAGAATAATTGAAACTATCCAGAAATAATAACTTTCTTCCACTGATTTTCTATCAATCTGTAAAAAAAGATTATATACCACCAGTATCATCATTTTAAATCCCTCAATTTTCAGATTCTTAAAAGCTTTAAAGACATAGGAGATAAGAAAAATGTATGATAGCCAGCTCAATAGCAAAAGAATATCTGGCGTAAAAACATCTCCAAGAAAATTAATATTTGTATCTAGAAGATATCTTCCTATTTCAGATTTTCCTTGAACTAGATAATCTAATAAAAAAGGTATTCCCATAAGAAAAATTTGAAGTCCTTTTAAAATTTTATAAATATTTTTTTCTTTAATTTTAATCCCTCTCTTTCCAAATAATTACATTGTTTTGATTATCTTTCTAGTATAACCTATATTATAGTTTTTTTTCATTATTTTTCCTGTTTTTTAAAAAAACCACTTTTTTCGAAAACAGAAACAAAAAATATATTGACAATCAATAAAATAAATAGTATCATCCAATAAAACAGAAAAAAACACCCATATAAACTCCTAATAAGGTGGAGCGTTTCTACGAGTTACCAATAATAACTCTCTATGGGCCAAAAATATATTTCTAAAACACCCAGAGAAAAAAATGGGATTTTTTTAAGATAATTTGGCCTATGCAGAGTACTGCATGGGCTTTTTATTTTCTGAAAATTTATAATCTCAGGAGGATTTTTATGGAAAAATTTTTCAAATTAGAAGAACACGGAACAACTGTCAAACAAGAAATTTTAGCTGGAATTACAACTTTTCTTACTATGGCCTATATCATCTTTGTTAACCCTTCTATACTTTCCCTTGCTGGAATGGACAAAGGAGCTCTTATAACAGTTACTTGCGTTGCAGCTGCAATAGGAACTGCCTTAGCTGGATTGTGGGTTAACGTTCCCTTTGCAATGGCGCCAGGAATGGGACTTAATGCCTTCTTTACTTTTACTCTTGTGATGGGAGCTGGGGCTACTTGGCAAGAAGCTCTGGGAGTAGTATTCATATCTGGAGTTCTCTTCCTTATCCTCACTATGACAGGATTTCGTGAAAAAATTATTGAAGCTATTCCACTAGAATTGAGACTGGCAGTTGGTGCTGGTATCGGTCTTTTCATAGCTTTTATAGGTATGAAAGAGATGGGACTTATTGTTGCTAATCCAGCAACTTTAGTAGGTCTTGGAAAAATAGATACAAAAGTTGCACTGGGGCTTATCGGATTTGTAATAATGGGATTGCTAGAAATTAAAAATGTTAAGGGTGGAATTCTTATCGGAATTATCATCACTACATTATTAGGTATGATAACCGGGGTAGTTGATATCCCTACAAGCTTTATCTCAATTCCACCTAGTATGGCTCCTATAGCTTTTAAACTAGATATTTTAGGTGCTTTAAAGCTTTCTATGATTGGTCCTATTTTCTCCTTTATGTTTGTAGATCTTTTTGATTCATTGGGAACAATCATGGCGTGTGCCAATGAAGCCGGAATGATAGATGAAAATGGAAAAATTAAGAATGTAAGTAAAATTCTTGAAGCTGATGCTGCTGCTACTGTTATCGGATCTCTACTTGGAACTTCCACTACAACTACTTTTGTTGAATCTGCATCTGGAATCGCTGACGGAGGAAGAACAGGGCTTACATCTGTTACTACTGCTGTCCTTTTCCTAATAGCACTTTTCTTTGCACCAATTATTGGAATTGTACCTGCATTTGCAACTTCACCGGCTCTTATGCTTGTTGGAGTATATATGTTTAAAAATCTTCTAGATATAAATTTTCACAAAATTGAGATTGCAATCCCTTGCTTTCTTACTATAATTATGATGCCACTTACTTATAGCATTTCAACAGGTGTTGCATTTGGTTTTATCTCATATGTGGCAATAAATCTTGTTACTGATCACAGAAAAAATATCCGTCCGACAATGTGGATAATTGCCGCCCTATCAGTTGTTGAAATTTTATTCTAAAAATATATTTAATTTAAATTTAAGGAGGAAACTATGGAACTTCTAAAGAAGTTAATCGATAAAAAAGGAGAGGTTATAGGAGATTCTATAATCAAAGTAGATAGTTTTCTCAATCATCAGATTGATCCGGTTCTTATGTTTGAAATGGGAAGAGAGTTTAAAGAAAGGTTCGAGCATCTTTCCATAAATAAAGTTCTGACAATAGAAGCTTCTGGTATCGCAATTGGTACTGCGGCTGCCTATCATTTAGGTGTTCCTTTGGTTTTTGCCAAAAAATCTACACCATCTACTATGAATGCTTTCTACACCTCAAAAGTTCATTCTTTTACAAAAAATAAGGATTATGATATCTGTATCTCAAAAGATTATATCAATTCTGGAGATAGAATTCTTATTGTAGATGATTTTCTAGCTATGGGAGCTGCTGTTTTGGGTCTTCATGATATTATTCAACAAGGTGATGCCGAGCTTGTAGGAGTGGGAATCGCCATCGAAAAAGGTTTCCAAAAAGGATCACAAATACTTAGAGACAAGGGAATACATGTTGAATCTCTTGCTATAATCCAATCTTTTCAAGATGGAAAAGTGAATTTTGCTAAAAAATAATAATATTTTATTTATAGCTTTTAATTTATGGGGGA
>X329_Bleak__coassemble_886_pt1 | contig 18998 bp, 9 predicted proteins | sample X329_Bleak__metabat2_low_PE_005 | metagenome-assembled genome bin X329_Bleak
TACCTCACTTCTTATAAATTTATTTTTATAATTAAAAAATAAGCCACCGTATATTTATTCTACGGTGGCTTAAATATAATTTGTTACAACATTAGAATTTGGTTGCCCATCCAACGATAACTTCTGGAGCCCATTCCCAATTATTAGCTAGAGATTTTCTTGTTTCTCCATTTTTAAACTCTCCAACAGCACTTGCATATACGGTAGTTGATGGAGTCATTTTATGCTCATAAGTCAGAACGTTTCTGGCTTTTAAGCTATATGCAGAATCTTCTACATCTTTACTTCCGAAAATCTTCTCTGATACAGCTTGTTAATCCAATTTTTCTATCTCCAAGATTTCCATGCTTATAGTAAAGTCTTGTTCTGAAGTTGGAAGAATCTCTACTTTGACCAGTTTCAGCTCTATTTTATAAACATTTTTTTGTGAAATTTTATTTTAGAATTTTTTTAATATATTTTCCTGTATAACTTTTTTTAGACTTAGCAACTTCCTCCGGGGTTCCCTGGGCAACCACTTTACCTCCCTGATCTCCTCCTTCAGGCCCTATGTCTATTATATAATCTGCTGATTTTATTACATCTAGATTATGCTCTATTATAACCACGCTGTTCCCTCTATCCACCAATCTGTTGAGAACTTCCAAAAGTTTTCTTATATCTTCAAAATGCAATCCTGTTGTAGGTTCATCCAATATATAAACACTTTTCCCTCTGGACATCTTAGAAAGCTCAGCTGATAACTTTATACGCTGTGCCTCTCCACCAGAAAGGGTAGTGGCTGGTTGACCAAGCTTTATATAATCCAGTCCCACATCCATAAGAACTTTTAGTTTTCTCTCAAGAGATGGAATAGCACTGAAAAACTGGTAGGCCTCTCCAACACTCATGTTTAGAACATCAGAAATATTTCTTCCTTTATAGTGGACATCCAATGTCTCCCTATTGTATCTTTTACCTCGACACACTTCACATTCTACATAGACATCAGGCAAGAAGTTCATCTCTATCTTAATAATCCCAGCTCCCTGACAAGCTTCACATCTTCCACCTTTCACGTTGAAAGAAAACCTTCCCTTGTCATAGCCTCTTATTTTTGCATCTTTTGTTTCTGCAAATATAGCCCTTATATCGTCAAATATCTTGGTATAGGTAGCAGGGTTGGATCTGGGTGTTCTACCTATAGGAGATTGATCTATATCTATAACTTTATCCAGATCCTCTATTCCTTCCAAGGTTGAATATTTTAAAGGATAAAGTTTCCCACCATTTAATTTATTGAAAAGAGCCGGAAATAGAGTTTGGTTTATAAGGGTCGATTTTCCGCTTCCGCTCACTCCTGTCACTACTGTCATAACACCTTTAGGGATAGAGACCTCCACATTTTTAAGATTATTTCCCTTGGCCCCTTTTATTACTATATCTCCAGTTTTCTCTCTTCGTTCTTTTGGAATAGAAATTTTTAGCTCTCCCTTGAGGAATTTTCCTGTTACAGAATTTGGACTTTTCAGCATTTCAGCAGGAGTTCCTGCAAATACTACCTCTCCTCCCCCGACTCCCGCTCCCGGTCCTATATCCAAAATATAGTCAGCCTGAAGCATGGTATCTTCATCATGCTCAACTACTATAAGGGTATTTCCCAGTGCCTTTAATCTATTCAGAGTCTGAAGAAGTTTATCGTTATCCCTCTGATGGAGGCCTATACTTGGTTCATCTAGAACATAGAGAACCCCTGTAAGTCCGGACCCTATCTGGGTAGCCAGTCTTATCCTCTGAGATTCTCCTCCCGAAAGAGTTTTAGTTTCTCTAGATAGTGTGAGATAATCCAATCCCACATTTATCATAAAATTCAGACGTTCACGTATCTCTTTCAATATTTCTGCCGCTATTTTAGCCTGATTAGGAGTGAGCTCCAACTTCAGAAAAAATTCTAGAGATTTTTTTATACTGAGGTCACATATCTCCATTATATTTTTTCCGCCCACTGTAACTGCAAGAACTTCCGGTTTCAGTCTCTTTCCTTTACACACTTTACAGAGAGTTTCCACCATATACTTAGATTCTATCTCGTCTCTCATGGCTTCAGAAAAACTTTCACGGTAACGTCTCTCCAAATTGTTTACAACTCCCTCAAACTCTTTAAGTCCATGGAAACTGTAATCTGGCCCATCATAATCCACTTTGAATTTTTTAGCTCCTGTACCTTTAAAAATATACTCCTTCTCTTGAAGGGTAAGTTCTTTAAAAGGTTTTTCCAAACTTATCTGAAAAGCTTTACACATAGCAGTAAATATTGTCCATGAATATCCCTTGAGAGCCGAGGCTCCTGGAACATATATAGCACCCTCTTTTATTGACAAATTTTCATCCAGTATGAGTCTGCTCTCATCTACCTCCATTTTTTTTCCTATTCCTTTGCATTCTGGACAGGCTCCATAGGGAGCATTGAATGAGAACAGTCTAGGATTTAGCTCTGGAATACTAACATCTTCATGGTTAGGACAGCTAAGATTTTCACTATATGGAAAATCCTCTCCATTTATATTGACTATCACTTTCCCCCCCGAAAGCTCAACCGACTGCTCTATACCCTGGGTGAGACGGCTGATAAAGTCCTCATCTTCCCGCTTCACAGCTATTCTATCTGTAACTACCTCTATCATATGTTTTTTATTTTTATCCAGGTTTATCTCATCTTCCAGATATAGAATCTCACCGTTTATTCTGGCTCTTACAAATCCTTTGTTCAGAAGATTTATAAAGAGGTTTTTATGAGTTCCTTTCTTATCCCTTATCACAGGTGAGAGAAGAATCACCCTGTCTCCTGTTTTGAGTTTGGATTCTACTATATTTACTATCTCCTCTACCGATTGTCTCTCAACTTTTGTACTGCAGATGGGACAATGAGCCGTTCCCACATGGGCAAAAAGGAGCCTCATATAGTCATAGACCTCTGTTATTGTTCCCACTGTGGAACGGGGATTTTTATTCGTAGTCTTCTGCTCTATGGAGATGGCGGGAGAAAGACCTTCTATGCTATCCACTTCTGGTTTATTCATCTGCCCTATAAACTGTCTGGCATAAGCTGACAAACTTTCCACATAACGCCTCTGCCCCTCTGAATAGATTGTATCAAAGGCCAGGGAAGATTTTCCGCTTCCACTCACCCCTGTTATAACTACAAACTGGTTTTTAGGTATCTCTACATCAATGTTTTTTAAGTTATGCTGTCTGGCACCTTTTATAACTATTTTTTCTAACATCGCTCTCCCTCCATTCTTACCAAATCTCTTCTGGAACTGCTGAAACACCCCAGCTACTAGAATAAAAATATGTATTTATAGGTCTATTGTTATATGTCAGTATTCTTCCTGCTGTTTCCCTAATGGCTCTGTTGGCAATTTCACTCTCATTGCTATTGTTATATACCTGACTGGAAACGCTGTCTACTAGATTTACTCCGTATTTAGAATATTTATTTCCAAGAACTGCAGATACAGCATATGTTCTAGAGCTTACTGCCTGAGCTTTTAGAGCTTCCAGTCCGAAACTTTGTGGCATCTCACTAGGAAGAACACCTTTCAGATAATCTTCTAGATTCACACGATTTATCAGAAGCATTCTTCCTGTCCCATAAGGTCTTATGATAAAATCTCCATAATATTCAGGATAGCCCTTTTTTAGATGTTTTTTCAGGTTGCTTCTCACTCCTATCTTTCCTTTGGAGGTTATTATTATCTGCTCTTTTGTTTTAGCCAAAACTTTTCCTGAAGATTTTATATCCAATATTCCATTTCTTATGTTGAACTCCACTTGGGTATCTTTTTTTATTTTGTGGTTTTTACCCTCCACTCTTATACTCATATCCACTGGAGATATAAGTTTTATATTTTGCTGTTCAAAAGTCCCTCCCTGTCCTATAAGAACAAGAAGCGAGTCTTCATTTTTTATGACTCTAGAAGCTCTTGAAAGTGAGGTTTTCGGATAATATCTCTCTAGAATATCATCATATTTGAACTTTCTTTTTTCAGCCAAATCTCTAGCTCCCCACTGTGGCATTCCTACTCCGTGTCCGAATCCTCCACCATAAATTTTTACAACATTTCCCTTTATTTCAGGAGCGAAAAATCCCGAGGGTAACATGCTCATATTTTTACCTATATTTTTACCATCTTTTCCCTTTAGATAGATATCTCCTTTTTTTCCTTCAAATTTATTAAAAGCTAAAACTTTTCTGATGTTATACTCTTTCGTTATAAGATAAGTTCCTCTACTTCCCTTTACAAGTAACTCTCTTGCCACTCCTGAAAGTCCTCTTTTTAAAACCGTGATTTTTTCAAGCTTCCCCACTGGATTCTTCCCTATATTTCCTGAATCCCACTTCCCGTTCTTTACAAAATATACTGCTGTCCGATTTGATTTCTTAAGATTATAGATATTCTCGTTCAGAATAGTTTCTAGATTTTTCTTAGAAAACTCAACTTCCCAACGCCAGTAAGGAGAGCTGTCTCCTATCCCTTTTATCTTCCTGTCTTTAAATAGTTCTAAATATCTTCCCTCATCACATCCGAGAGTTTTAATTTTTTTTGATCCGTCATCCACCCTTGAAAAATATGGGATATTTTCTCTCTCTCTCTCTTGGAATCTTGGAACTTTTTCCTGAATATAGCACTCCTGAGTAAAATTATCTCTCTCCCTCTCTTCTAGACTACTACACCCAACTAGAAAAATTAGAAGCATTACCAATATATTTTTAACCTTCATCTTCTCCCCTTATACTTTAAGGTTTTTCTCTCTTATAATTTTTCTCACTCTCTCCAAATCCTCTTGAGTATCTACTCCTACTATAGCATGAGGTGTTTCTATCACTTTTATTCTATAGCCATTTTCGAGAACTCTCAGTTGCTCCAAAGATTCTGATTTTTCTAAAGGTGTACTTTCCATCTCTGCATAAGCTTTTACAAACTCACTTTTATATCCGTAAATTCCCACATGCTTAAAATAATTTCCCATATTCAACTCTCTAGGATATGGGATTATGCTTCTCGAAAAATATATGGCATAATCTTTTCTATCTGTAACCACTTTAACCACATTGGGATTTTCTATCTCTTCCATTGTGTTTATTCTATGCTTCAGAGTACCCATAACCAGTTCAGATTCTTTTATAAAGGCATCTATAAGAGAATTTATCATATCAGGTTCTATCAGAGGTTCATCTCCCTGGATATTTATTATTACCTCATAACCACCTATTTTTTCACACACCTCTGCTATTCTGCTAGTTCCATTGGTATGAGCTTCACTGGTAAGAACAGCATCTCCTCCAAATTTTATAACTTCGTCATATATTCTCACATCGTCCGTTGCTACAACTACCCTATCCAATTTTGATTTTAGTGCTCTCTTGTACACCCACTCAATCATGGTATGTCCCTCTATATCCTTCAGAGGTTTTGCCTCTAATCTTGTTGAAGCATATCTCGCTGGTATAACTCCTAAAAATTTCATTTTTTTCCTCCTCTCTATGCAAAGAAAAGCTCAAGTTATTAATCTTGAGCTTCCTTTTTAATATTATTTTATGCTTCTACCAGTTTCAGATTTGCCAGCTTGCTGTATAGGCTGTCTAACATTTTCAACTGAGATAGTCTGTTGTTTTTTATATTTTCATCCTTATCCATAATCATAACTTCCTCAAAATATCTGTCTACAAGAGGGATACTTGATACTACGTTATTGATATATGCCGTATAGTTTTTGTCCTTCAGATTTTCCTGTATCTTCTCATCAAACTCTTTTATGAAGTTTGAAAGCTCTTTTTCAGCTTCATTTTGGAGAAGCTCCTCATTGAACTCTATATTTTTACACTCTTTAGAGATATTTCCAACTCTCTTCAGAACCTGAATGAATTTTTGGAAGTTCTCATTTTCACTGTATTCTTCTAGAGCCACTATTCTGATTTTTGCATCTGTCAGAGTATTGAATCCGTGATCTAAAACTGCTGCTATTATATCTTTTCTATGCCCCATTTCATTGAAACTATTTATAGCTCTCTGTCTTATAAACTCCACAACATCAGAGAAGATATCCTCTCTTTTTCTCTTAAGAAGATTTTTTTCTTCTAAAATATTCAGAGATATATTTACAAGTTCAGGAACTGAGATTTCAAGATTGCTATTCAGTATAATGCTCACTATTCCTTGGGCTGCTCTTCTCAGAGCAAATGGATCCTTAGAACCAGTAGGTATCAGTCCTACTGCAAAACATCCTACCAAAGTATCTATTCTATCACAAATGGATGTCACTGTTCCCTCTGCTGTAGTAGGCAGAAGATCTCCCGGGAATCTCGGATAGTAATGTTCAGCTATTCCTAATGCCACATCCTTGTCCTCTTTAAACTTAAGTGCATAGTCTGCTCCCATGAATCCTTGAAGCTTTGTGAATTCCTTTTCACCTATCATATTAGAAACAAGATCTGCCTTAGAAAGATCGATACATCTCATTATGTTCTCTCTTCTGTTTTCCATTCCAAGTGCAGGAACAAGTTTTTCAGCTATTGCCTTACTTCTCTCCACTTTTTCATAGATAGTTCCTAAATCTTTCTGATAAACTACAGTTTTAAGTTTTTCAATATTATCTTCAAGAGGGTGCTTCAAATCCTCATTATAGAAGAATCTAGCATCTGAAAGTCTAGCTGAAATAACCTTTTCATTTCCTTTTCTTACCTGCTCAGAGAACTCTATTCCGTTTCTTACTACAACAAATTTAGGCTGTAGTTTCCCTTCCATATCCAGAATAGGGAAATATCTCTGATGAACCTGCATAGAGATAATCAGAACTTCCTGAGGAACCTCTAGGAATTCTGAATTAAAAGTTCCTACAATCGGGAAAGGATACTCTACAAGATTTGTTACCTCATCCAGCAGTTCTTTCTCCACATGTACTCTCTCATTTTCTCCTACACAGTTTTCATCGATAAGCTTAAGTATTAGATTTTTTCTCTCTTCAATATCTATGATAACATTGTTTTCTCTTACTTTTTCGAAGTAATCATCTATATTTTCAGCTGTGAAGTCAGATCCGAAGAATCTATGTCCTCTACTCTCTCTTCCGCTTCTGATTCCCTCTATTTCAAAATCTACAACTTCATCATTAAGAAGGGCAAGGAACCATTTTACAGGTCTAGCAAATTTAAGGCTCTTGTCTGACCATCTCATAGTTCTTGGGAAGTTCAGCTCTAGCACCAAATTTTTAAGCATTTCTGGCAGAAGCTCTTTCGTATCTCTTCCCTTCATAAATTTCCTTACAGCTATATACTCCCCCTTAGGAGTATCAACTATCTCAAATCCATCAGCTTCAACTCCTTGAGATTTAAGGAATCCAAGTCCTGCTCTAGATATCTCTCCTCCTGGAGCGAAGGCTACAGACTTAGCAGGTCCCATATTTAGAAGATTCAGATCTTCCTGCACTCCTGCTATTCCCTCCACCTCTAAAATCAATCTTCTTGGAGTTCCATAAGTTCTTATACTGCTGAATTTGATTCTATTTTCTTGAAACTTTTTTTCTAAATTATTCTTTAAATCCTGGAGGGCTCCCTTCAGGAATCTGGCTGGATTTTCTTCCATTCCAATTTCAAAAAGTAATCTCATTTCATCACCCTTTATGTTTACTATGCTAGGAATTGTTCCGAGAGCTGTGCTTCTGCCACCACTACACTATCCTATCAGATACGCTTGGGACTCACGCAAGGCTCTCTCCATAACTCTTAGCTCCTAGTTTATTATTAAATTATAAAAAAACTCGTTCCCCAGCTGATTGATTCCGAAGAAAGCATTGCGGAATAATCAATCAGCTGGGTGGTAAAACCTCATACTTACTTCTTAAGAAGTGGGTATCCCAGCTCTTTTCTATTCTGTACAAAGATCTCTGCACATCTCTTAGCCATGTTTCTAACTCTGAGTATATATGACATTCTCTCTGTTGTAGAGATTGCCCCTCTGGCATCCAGAACGTTGAAAGCATGGGAACATTTAAGTACATAGTCATAACCTGGAAGTACCAATCCATTGTCCAGTGCTCTATTAGCCTCTCTCTCATAGTCATCAAACCATTTGAAATGAGTTTCTAGATCTGCTATTTCAAAGGCATACTTTGAATTTTCATATTCATACTGGAATCTAATTTCTCCATATTTTATTCCTGGTGCCCACTCTAAATCATATACATTCTCTTTATTCTGAATATATAGAGCCAGTCTCTCTAAACCGTAAGTGATCTCTCCTGGAATTATATCCAGTTCAAGTCCTCCAACCTGTTGGAAATACGTAAACTGAGTAACTTCCATTCCATCCAGCCATACTTCCCATCCAAGTCCCCATGCTCCAAGTGTAGGTGACTCCCAGTCATCCTCAACAAATCTTATATCATGTTTTTGAGGGTCTATCCCTATAACTCTTAAACTTTCTAGGTAAAGTTCCTGTATATTCACAGGAGACGGCTTCATTATTACCTGAAATTGATGATGCTGGTAAACCCTGTTAGGGTTTTCCCCGTATCTTCCATCTTTAGGTCTTCTTGAAGGCTCTACATAGGCTACGTTCCAAGGCTCAGGCCCTAGAGACATCAGGAAGGTATTGGGATTGAATGTTCCCGCTCCCGTCTCTATATCGTATGGATTTCCTATAATACAACCTTTGGAACTCCAGTACTGTTGTAATGCAAATATCATCTCTTGAAAGGTCATCTTTCATTCCTCCTAACAAAATAGTCCACTATAAGGAAAAATACTCCTATATTTATCCAAACATCTGCCACATTAAAAACGTAAACCCAGATTCCTCGAAAATCCATCATATCTATGACATATCCTCTAAATATCCTGTCTATCATATTTCCTGTTGCTCCTGCCAAAATAAAAGAATATGCAAGTCTTTCCCATCTGTTTATTTTTTTAAACTCTTTATAAAAATAAAAAGCTATTCCCAGTACAGCCACAACTGTAAGCGGGGATATATATATGGTTTTATCCTGGAATATTCCAAAGGCTATTCCCATATTTTTTACATATGTAAGATGGAAGAAACCATCCATCAGTGAAATGGTTTCTCCATACTGTAATTTTTCTATTGTAAGATATTTTGTATACTGGTCCACAATAACCAGTATAGCAATCAGCAATCCATAGAACATACTCTCTCCTTACTCAGCCATAACTGTTGAACATCTAGGGCATAGAGTCGGGTGCTCTGGATTAGTTCCAAGATCTTCACTATATTTCCAACATCTTTCACATTTTTCTCCAGGAGCATGCTCAACTTTTATCATAAGTTCAGGAAGTTCCTCTCCAGCTGTAAATCCATCATCTTTAGCTCCCAATTCCACTGCAGAAACTATTGTTACAAGCTCTACCAGTTCCATGTTGTCTTTCAGGAATTTTCCTAGCATTGGATCTTCAGTAGCAAGAGTTATCTTCGCATCCAGAGAATTTCCTATTATTCTGTTCTCTCCCTGTCTAGCTTTTTCAAGAAGTTTATTGGCATCTTTTCTTACTTTTACAAGAGTATTCCATTTTTCTTCTAGAGTTTCATCCAACCAGAAATCTTTTTCCTCATACCATTTTGTAAGAAGAACTGATTCAGCATCTCTCATACACTCTGGAAGATTTTCCCAAATTTCTTCAGCCGTGAACGACAGCACTGGTGCTATCATCTTCGTCAAAGTAAGAAGTATCTCACTCATAACTGTCTGAGCTGATCTTCTCTCTTTAGAATCAGTTTTTTCAGCATATAGTCTATCCTTGATTATATCTAGATAGAATGCTGACATATCTATTCCTGCAAAGTAATTGATCTCCTGGAATAGGTTATAGAACTCATACTTAGAGTATGAATCTGTAACTTTTCTCTTAAGTCTCTCAAGTTTATCTAAAGCCCATCTGTCAGCTTCAAGAAGCTCATCATATGCAACTGAATCTTTAGCTGGATCAAAATCATTTGTATTTCCTAAGATATATCTAGCTGTATTTCTTACTCTTCTATATGACTCTGCCATCTGTTTTACTATGTTGTCAGATATTTTCACATCTTCACTGTAATCTACTGAAGCACACCATAGTCTCAGGATATCCGCTCCATAAACCTTGATTATATCTTCAGGTGCTACAACATTTCCAACTGACTTAGACATCTTTTTACCTTCACCGTCATTTACGAATCCGTGAGTAAGTATAGTTTTGTATGGTGCATCATGAGTTGATCCTATTGAAGTAAGAAGAGATGTCTGGAACCAACCTCTGTGCTGATCCGATCCTTCAAGATAAAGGTCTGCAGGTCTCTTAAGTCCTCTTGGTTCAAGTACAGCTCTATGTGATACTCCTGAATCGAACCAAACGTCCATTATGTTTGTCTCTTTTCTTATCTCTACACCTTTCAGATTATACTTTTGAAGAAGCTCTTCTCCTATAAGGTCCTCTGCACTTCTCTTTACCCAAGCATTTGTTCCCTCTACTTTTACTATCTCGATTACTCTGTTCAGTATCTCTCTGTTGAAAATCTCTGCTCCTGTATTTTCATTGTAGAATACAGGAATTGGTACTCCCCAAGTTCTCTGTCTTGAGATACACCAGTCAGGTCTTGACTCTAGCATAGTTCCGATTCTATTTCTTCCCCATGAAGGTATAAACTCAACCTTATCTAGAGCTGCCATAGCTTTTTCTCTTAAATCTGACCCTTCACATCTTACAAACCACTGCTCAGTAGCTCTGAAAATTACCGGAGTCTTTGATCTCCAGTCATGTGGATATGAGTGCTCTATTTTAGCTTCTTTTAAAAGGTGTCCGCTCTCTGTCAGATCCTCACAGATAAATCTGTTAGCTTTAGCATAGAAGAGCCCAGCATATTTACCAGCTTCCTCTGTTAAAATCCCCTTATTATTTACTGGAGAGATTACCGGAAGTCTGTATCTCGTTCCTGCCACATAGTCATCCTGTCCATGTCCTGGTGCTGTATGTACAGCTCCTGTTCCTGCTCCAAGAGTTACGTGGTCTCCAAGTATTATCATTCCGTCTCTATCTAAGAACGGATGCTTATATGTACATCTCTCAAGAAGATCTCCTGTGAACTCTTTCTTAAGTTTATAATCTGTTATTTCCATCTCAGCGAAGGCTTTATCTGCAAGTTCTCTAGCCAAAACAAGATTTCCTTTGTTAGTTTCGTAGAGACCATATTCAAATTCTCCGTTTAGAGCTATACCTGTATTGGCAGGAAGTGTCCATGGAGTTGTTGTCCAGATTACAAGGTAAGCTGAATCTGTTCCAAGTTTTTCTAAAGTATCCTGGTTAGCTTCCATCTTTACATAGATTGAAGTAGATACATGATTTTTATACTCTATTTCCGCTTCAGCCAGAGCTGTTTCTGTAACTGGTGACCAGTAGATTGGCTTTAATCCTTTGAATATATATCCATTCTCATAAAGCTCTCCAAATACTTCCAGCTGTTTAGCCTCATATTCAGGAAGAAGAGTTAGGTATGGCTTTTCCCATTCTCCAAGTATTCCCAGTCTTACAAACTGGTCTCTCTGAATTCCAACCCATTTCTTTCCATACTCAGCACACTTATCTCTGATTTCATCCTGAGTCATAGACTTCATTTTTTCTCCAAGTTCCTCACTCACCTTAAGTTCTATTGGAAGACCGTGGGTATCCCATCCTGGGATGTATGGAACTTTATAACCCATAAGTCTTTTGTGCTTCATAACTATATCTTTCAGAATTTTGTTAAGAGCATGTCCTATATGGATATTTCCGTTGGCATATGGAGGTCCGTCATGAAGAAGAAACTCCTCCCCTCCCATTTCGAGACCTTTCTCATAAATTTTATTCTCGTTCCATTTTTTTATAAAATTAGGTTCTTTTGATGGTAGATTAGCCTTCATCTGGAAAGCTGTTTTCGGTAGATTAAGTGTTTTTCCATAATCTCTTTTCTCTGTCGTCATAGATTGTCATCTCCCTTATATATGTTTAAAGTTATTTTTGCTTCTGTTCCTTCTCCAAACTTTGAATAATATTTTATTATTCCTGAGTGGGCCTTTATTATTTTATAGACTAAAGACAGTCCTAGTCCCGGTGTATCACCGTTCAGACTGGCAAAGGGTTCATATATTCTTCCCAACTGCTGTTCAGTCATTCCTATTCCTGTATCTATAATTCTTATTGTAAGTTTGTCGATATTTTTATCCTTAGATATTATTACATTTATCTTTTTATCCAGCTTATCAGTCTTCACAAGAGAGATATAAGAATTTTTCATTATTTCATAGAAAGCTTTTTTCAATGAACTTCTATCCCCGTAAACTACAGCATTGGCTGTATTAAATACTGAAAGGATAACTCCGTTAGCAAGAGATTCCTCTCTCTGCTCATTCACTATCTCATTAAAAATACTCTCTATCTCAACTTTTTCAAATCTGTTATTCATCGTATTGCTATATTCTCTGAATATTTTATTTTCTTTTTTCAGCTTCTCTATAGTTGGCAAAACTGTTTCAAACTCCTCGTGAAAATCTCTCTGTCCTCTGCGATAATTCTCGATTATATTTTCTATATTATTGAGAAAAATCTCTCGATTACTGAGAAATCTCTCCAAAAGTCTAGTTATTGTAAAATTACGCTCCCTATCCAGCTTCTCCTCTTCCAGATGTTTATTTCTGATTCTCATAGAAACATTCATAGAGAGAAGATTTATAAGTTCGTACTCTTCTTGGGTTATCGTCTTATCCGAATCAAAATAATCTACAAGTATACATCCTATATTCCGCTTTTTACTGTATATAGGGATTATAAGAAAATTATTTATTCCCAAACTTTTGAAAAGGTCGTTCCCAAGATTGAATCTATATCCTTTTTGGTTATAGAATGCAACTTTTCTCTCAATCAAAGCCTTTCCTATAAGATTATTTCCCTTATAGGGTATTTTTATATATTTTACTAAACTATCCAAATCTTTAATCTGAAAATCAAATCCTCTTCCTATTCCTTTGGAGAGAGCACCTGCCAAATCTTGATTATATGCTGACATCTCTCCTAGAAGATGATCTGCCTCTCTGCTGTATCTGAAATACATCGCTCTTCCATAGCCCAAACCTCTTTCAGATGTGAATGCCTTGAGGAGGGTTTTTATTAGATCGTTGACCTCCTCCTCAAAATGAAGACCTAGAAGAAGTTTTTCAATAGCTTCTATTCTACTTATATTTTCACGCAATTTTATATTTTTTTCATTTAGTATTCCGTGGTTATTTCTGATTTCAAGAAGCATTTTTCTAAATGAACTATTAAGTTTCTGAATCTCTCCGAACTCTGTATTAGAAGATTTAAGAACGTAGTCATAATCTCCCTTTCCTATAGCCTCTGCCGCTTTGGTTATATCCAGAAGTGGCCTAAACATTCTACTGAAAATCCTAGTAAAAACAGTCATTCCAAGAACAATGAACACAATAACCATAAAAACAACTATCATAGATATAATTTTTTTCTCTCTGTAAAAATCCTCTTTAGAGAGAGCTACTCCTGCTATTCCTATGTGTTTCCCATCCAGACCCTTTAAAGGATATACCGCAAAATAAAAAGGAGAATTTTCTAAAGTTTTTTCATAGTAATAGTATCTTTCACCATTTTTAGAAAGATATTCATAGGCTCCTTTGGGAACAATTATCTCTTTAGAACCATAATAGAAATCTCCTGCATAATAGTTATCTCCTGCCATTAAAAACATTCTATCTTTACCGTTTAGTGCAATGAAATTTTTCACCCTCTGGAGGAGATTATAATTCATAGGAATAGTGACAGCCATAAAATATTTTTTATAGCTTATATAATAGGGAAATAAAAGTCTGATATATACTCTTCCCTTTATTTCTTGAAGATAATATCTTTCTCCACTTATTTTTCCAGTAGTTATAATTTTTTCGATATTTTCATCATTTTTTAAAGTGAGATTCGCTCTATCAGATATGAGTCCCGCTTCTGAAACTAATTTCCCGTCTTCTGTAAAAAGAGCCGCTGTGGACTCATAGAATTTGTTGCTGTCTTTTCTGACTATTCTCTCCCTATATGCCCTGGTAATCTTATAATATTCCTCAGGACTTTTGGGCTGCTCTGTAGTTAGCAGATCCAAATTTCTGGTCTCTGCAATAAGTTCATCTCTTATCCTCTCTATGTTTTTTTCATAGGAGTTTTTTATGGCTACTATCCTCTCTTTGGCATTTATCTTTATCTCTTTGTATTTTGTCTGCATATTCATATGAGTGAGAAAAAAAGCTATGGTTACTGTGGAGATGGCAATAGCGAGGTTGTTATAAAAAACAACTTTAAATACCAGAGAATCTCTTCTGAATCTCATATTTAACTCCCTTTTCTTGTTAGACCTACTCTCTGCCTTACAGAATCTATATCCTTTATCTTAACTTTGATTATCTGCCCCACTGAAAGAACAGTAGTAGGGTCGCTTACAAATTTATCTGAAATTTCAGAAATATGAAGAAGAGCATCATTTTTCAATCCAATATCTATAAAGGCTCCGAAAGCCACTACATTTCTAACTGTTCCCTCAATCTCCATTCCAGGTTTAAGATCCTCTATTTTAAGAATATCGGACTTAAGAAGGGGTTTGTCAAAATTTTCTCTCGGATCTCTTCTATCTCTTAGAAGAGCATCATAAATATCCTTAACTGTCTCTCTTCCAAATTTATTTTCTCCTATAAATTTATCTAAAGAGAAATCTCTCAATTTTCCTCTGCTCTCCTGTCTGTTCTCTGCATATTCTTTTATACTGCTTCCAGCTCCCAATAAGATTGCCTCAGCTATGTGGTAAGATTCTGGGTGAATTATTGTTGCATCCAGTGCATGAGTTCCTTCTGGGATAACAAGGAATCCTGCCATCTGCTCGTAAGCCTTTGCTCCCAAACCTTTTACCTTTAAAAGTTCTTTTCTATTTTTAAAATCTCCATTCTCTTTTCTATAATCTACTACATTTTTAGCTATATTTTTTTTGATTCCCGAAACATGAGATAACAGAGCCCACGAAGCTGAATTTAAACTAACTCCAACTCTATTTACCACTGTTTCTATTACATTGTCCAAGGACTCTTCCAGTTTTTTCTGATTTACGTCATGCTGATACATCCCTATACCTATGGACTTAGGATCTATTTTTACAAGTTCCGCCATAGGATCCTGTATTCTTCTTCCGATGGAAATAGCTCCTCTTACAGTTACATCCAACTCTGGAAACTCCTCTGCAGCTATTTTTGAAGCTGAATATATAGAAGCTCCCGCTTCGTTCACAATGAGGTATTTCACTTTCTTTTCCACTGTTTTCAAGGTTTCAGCTACAAAAGCTTCTGTTTCTCTCGATGCTGTTCCATTACCTATAGCTATAATATCTATATCGTACTGAGTTATATAATCTATCATTTTTTTTCTAGCTGTTTTCAGCTGATTTTCATGGTGCATAGCCTCTACTAGGAAAAACACGTCATTTTTCTGATAAAAACCATTTTTATCTATGATTGCAACCTTACAACCTGTTCTATATCCTGGATCCAAAGCCATCACAGCCATATTTTTCAGTGGAGACTGCATAAGAAGGTTTTTAAGATTCAGCTTAAAAACTTCGATAGAATCATTTTCTGCTTTTTCTGTAAGAATGTTTCTTACTTCTCTCTCAATAGAAGGAAGTATGAGCCTTTTTAGAGAATCTTCTATAACTTCAATGGCAAGCTCTTTAAGAAGATAGTTTTTCCCAAAAAATTTATCTCTCAAATAAATTACTATCTCTCTCTCTTTTATTTCTGGAAAGTTGACTGAAATACCTAAAATATCCTCTTTTTCTCCACGATTGGTAGCCAAAATTCTATGTGAAGGCATTTTGGATACCGGTTCAGAATATTCGTAATAATCTGCATAGATTTTTTTCTCATCCAATTCTTTGGCTTTTTTACTCTCTTTAGCAGATAAAATTCCATATTTCAGCATCTCTTCCCTGATTTTTTCACGGTATTCTGGTGTTTCTGATATATTTTCTGCCAATATGAGCTTTGCTCCTTCTATGGCCTGAGCTACATCTGCTACTTCCTCTGTGATATATTTTTCAGATTCTTTTTCCAATTCTACAATGCTTTTACATGTCATTGAAAAAGCCGAAAGAGGCTCCAATCCCTTCTCTCTAGCTATATCAGCTTTTGTTTTTCTTTTTTTTCTGTATGGGAAGTAAATATCTTCTACTTCCTGGAGTTTCTCTGAGGAAATTATCTGCAGTTTTAGTTCTTCTGTAAGTTTTCCCTGTTCCTCTATCAGTCTTATTACTTCTTCTTTTCTTTTATCAAGATTTCTGATGTAACTTATCTCTGTCTGAATATTTTCTATAGCAACTTCATCCAATGCACCTGTTATCTCTTTTCTATAACGGGCAATAAAGGGTATTGTGGCTCCTTCATCCAGCAGTTGCACTGTTTTTATTATCTGCTCTGATGAAATGTTAAGCTTCTTACTCACTATTTCAAAAATTTTCTCCATATTTCCCCTTTCATTTTTAAAGATTATATTTTTTCATTCTATTATAACATACGGACAGCTTGATGTCTAAAAAAAATCTCAAAAAATCAAAAAAGAGCCCAGTGTTTTCCAGGCTCTTTTTTAATTTTGAATCTTATTTTTTTCTTTTTTATCCTTGAATTTCTACCCAGTTCTTTATTACATCTCTTGCTTTTTTTATTATCTCTTCATAACTCATATCCTCAGGATGGAACTTCTGGAAAAATTTTAATTCCACCTCTCCAGATTTAGGGAACTTCTCATTGGCAGGAAATAATTCGTAAGCTCCTTTAATTCCAAATGGAACCACAGGAACATTTAATTCTTTAGCTAATATAGCAAAAGATTTTTTAAATTCTAGCATCTTTCCATCTCTTGTCCTAGCTCCCTCAGGGAATATAACTACACTTCCTCCCGATTTTAGAACTGCTGCTGCATCTTTCAGAGAATCTCCTACACTTTTATTTATATCCATTATTATTAGATTTCCATTTTCAGCAAGTGCTCTTCTGAAAGGTGTGTTAAAGTGCTTTACTTTTGCTATATAGTGGGCTTTCGTTAGGAGCATGTTATTTGCCGCATTATTAAACAGGAATGCATCTGCGAAACTCTGATGATTCCCTACATATATCGCTGGTTCAGCAATTATATTCTCTCTTCCTGTTATTTTTTCTCTCAAATATAGGGCGAAGATAGGTTTTAACAATAGTTTTGCTACTTTTCCCACAATATTCCCTTTAAGTTCAACAGGTCTTACAGAGTTGAGCTCAGTATTCCAGTTGACCTCTTCCATATTCCCTTCAGTTGCATTGTCTCTCACATATTCAGCCAATTTGACAACTGTTGGATAGTCCAGAAGCAGTGACTGCTCGGCTTTTATTCCGAAGCTGTGCTGGAGGTAAGCTAGAAGCTCTGTTATATCCAAAGAATCCAAACCTAAATCCAATTCCAGGTGAGCTGTGGAGATAATCTCCTTATTTTTCAGATTAACTAGAAACTCTTTTATAGACAGATACTCTTCAAAAGTAGGCTCGACAATATCTTTCTTTTCAGTAGCCACCCCTTCAATTACATCCCCAAGCATAAATCTTCTTATTTTCCCTATTCTTGTCTTAGGAAGTTCCTCTCTCACTACTCTTACATCCAATATTTTTTTATAGTTAGGAACAGAGTTATTATATTTATCTATTACTCCCCATTTTAAAGTTTCTGTTATATTAGTAACTCCCTCTTCCTGCATTTTTTGGAAATTAGGAAATATTACCGCAGTGAGAAGAGAGTTATATTCTGTTACTGCCACTTCCTGAATCAAATCACTCTTTTCAGAAAGCCACATCTCTATCTCTATGGGATTCAGATTTTTACCATTGGAGAGAACTATCATCTCTTTCTTTCTTCCAGTAACAAAAAGATATTCTCCTCTCATCTCTCCAAGATCTCCCGTATGGAACCATCCCTCAGAATCTATAGCTTCAGCAGTTGCCTCAGGTTTATTATAATAACCTCTCATAAGATTTCTTCCTCTAGAAAGTATCTCCCCGTCATCTAAAAATTTAATCTCTACCCCTGGCATAACTTTTCCTGCCGAACCAGGTACAACTTGATTAATAGGTGTAAAAGTTATCATCGGCGCGGTTTCTGTCAGACCATATCCCTCGCATACATCTATTCCTAGAGTAAGAAAATCCTCTGCAACCTGTGGATTTAACTTAGATCCTCCTGACACAAAAAATCTTATATTTCCTCCGAAACCTTCATGAACTTTCTTGAATATTTTTTTACTCAGTTCTTTATTCTGAACCTTAGCCATAATCTTAAATATTCCTGCCGTAACCGGTGAACTATTTATCTTATCCATTATTTTTTTATGAAGAGCCTCCCAAAGCCTTGGAACTCCAAGCATCAATGTAACTTTATGCTCTTTAAAAGCATCTATCATAGCCTGAGCTGATAACTCTTTCAGGAAAACTATTGTAGCTCCTTTGGAAAATGGAACTATTCCCGCTCCTATCAGTGAAAATATGTGATGCATAGGGAGAAGAGCTAGAACTACATCACTCTCCCGATACATTTTATACGTGTCCAGTCCCTCAATATTTACAAGAACATTATCAAAAGTAAGCATGACACCCTTGGGCTCTCCCGTTGTTCCTGAAGTATATAGCATCAGTGCCACCTGATCAGAATCTGGAGTCCTTGTAACCAGATCTGTTCCTGTATACTGAGGCTTATGCTCATCTACCACGATTACCGGAACCGACATATTAAGAGCCGTTAAAGCTTCAGCTACATTTGCTTTATTTTTTTCAGATGTAAATATATATTTGGGGTTGGAGTCTTTAAAATAGTACTGAAGTTCCTCTCCGCTAAAAGTTGAATCCAAACACACATTAGTTCCTTTTTTATCCCATAC
>X329_Bleak__coassemble_887_pt1 | contig 18382 bp, 14 predicted proteins | sample X329_Bleak__metabat2_low_PE_005 | metagenome-assembled genome bin X329_Bleak
GATTTTATTGTTCCTTGAAATGCTGGTCCAGCTTCTGTCACTCCCAGATGTAGGGGGTAATTGGTCAATTTATCTATCTCTCTGTAGGCTTCAACCATCATTTTAATATTACTTGCCTTCAAAGATAAGACTATGTCTGAAAATTCTTGCTCCTCTAGAAGAGAAATATGATATAAGGCACTTTCAACCATCCCAGCAGCTGTGGGATGACCATATTTTTCTAGAATATGCTTTTCAATAGAACCAGAATTAACTCCTATCCTAATTGGAATCTTGTGTTCTTTAGCTTTGAGAACTACCTCTCTGATATTTTCTTTTGAACCTATATTTCCTGGATTTATTCTAAGCTTATCTATTCCATTTTCAATGGCCATAATAGCTAGTCTATAATCGAAATGTATGTCTGCCACCAAAGGAATATTTACTCTTTTTTTTATCTTCTTTATAGCTTCAGCTGCCTCAGGTGTATTGATAGTCATTCGAACCATCTGACAACCTTCTTTTTCAAGTTCAATTATCTGATTTACTGTAGATTCTACATCTGCTGTATTAGTATTTGTCATCGATTGAATAATAACTTCACTTTCTCCACCAATTTGAAGATTTCCTATTTTCACTATTTTTTTCATCCGGACTCCCTATCTAAATTTTCTATTTAAGATATCTCATTGGATCCAATGTTTTTCCATTTCTTCTAATTTCAAAGTGAAGATGTGGACCCGTAGATCTTCCGCTATTTCCCGACTGAGCAATTAGCTGACCTGAAGCTACTCTTTCTCCCTGTTTTACATAGGCTTTATTCAGGTGAGCATATCTCGTCTCATATCCGTCATCATGAGTTATTATTATAATTCTACCATACCCACTCATATATCCTGAAAATTTTACTTTTCCCTCTTTCGAAGATTTTACATCTATATACCTAGCTCTAAAATCTACTCCATCATGGTGTATATATCTTTTTAAAACAGGATGAAGTCTTGTTCCATAGGGACTAGTAATTCCAGAATATCTTACTGGCATTTTAAAATTCAGGGTTTTAACTATTTTTATATTTTCTTTTTCCGTAGGCTTTTTTTCACTTGGCTTTGTTCTTGGCGGTACAGGCTTAGCTACTACAATTTTGATTGTTGGATCTTTTATGTATAAAATCTGACCCACTTTAAGTGTGTTATCTTTTATTTCATTGTATTCTCTTAAAATCTCTCTCTTTATATTGAATTTCTGAGCTATTCTGAAAACAGAATCTCCCTTTGCTACTTTGTACTCAATCACGTTTTCTGAAGGAATATTTATTTTATCCCCTATTTTTATTATTTTACCTATGTTTTTATTGTTATATCTCAATACTTCTTCTTTTATTCCATACTTCCTAGCAATTATAGATACCGTTTCCCCTTTTTGAATCCTATGTTCCTTAAAGGTAACTGTTTTTATTCCAGTTTGTCCTTCCGGTTCCATTTCTTCCTCTTCCAACTGTTCTTCCGGTTCTTCAAGCTCCACTCCATACTCCCTGGTAACAGTGAAAAAGTTCCCTGTAAGCATTCGCTCTCCATCCTCTTCACTATCTTCAAGCGGGTAATAATCAACGAATTTTTCCAAAGGAACAATTTCTTTATTGAATATATCCAGTTGCTCAATGCTATATGAAAATATAAGAATTAAGATTATTAAGAAATTAAATCCTATTCTCTTCAATTTTTTCCCCTATCTAGTATCTATTTTAGAAGTTCTTCATTACTTTTTGTTTCCACTATTTTATCTATAATTTTTTTAGTCGCATTTACCTTATCCAATTGCGCCACATGTCTTCTTATACTCCATATTTTTTCTAACTGTTTTTTAGGTATAAGAAGTTCCTCTTTTCTTGTACCTGATTTTTGAATATCTATGGCCGGATATACTCTCAGCTCTGCCAAAGTTCTATCCAACTGTATCTCAAGATTTCCCGTCCCTTTAAATTCTTCAAATATGACATCATCCATCTTACTTCCAGTATCGATTAAAGCTGTTGCTATTATTGTAAGACTTCCTCCATTTTTAATATTTCTAGCTGCTCCGAAAAACTTTTTAGGATAATATAAAGCGCTTGGATCTATACCTCCCGAAATCAGTTTTCCACTGGAAGGGATAACAATATTATAAGCTCTTGCAAGTCTTGTGAGGGAATCCATAAGAATTACCACATGCTCTCCATCCTCAAGTTTTCTTTTAGCTCTTTCTAACACCATCTCTGTTATTTTTATATGATTTTTAGGATCTTCATCAAAGGTTGAAGAAAATACCTGTGCTCCCTTCACGCTCTCCCTTATATCAGTAACCTCTTCTGGCCTTTCATCTATGAGAAGAATCCAGACTTCAACATCTTTATTATTCTCTATTATAGAGTTAGCTATATCACTTATAAGTACAGTTTTTCCAGCCTTTGGAGGAGCAACTATAAGCCCTCTCTGACCTTTACCTATAGGTGCGATAAGATCTATTATTCGCCCAGAAATATTTTTAGAATTGGTCTCTAGCTTCAATAGTTCAGTGGGGTATGATGGCTTCAATTCATCAAAAGGAATTCTCGATTCAGCTTTCGTTGTCGTACTTCCATTTACTAAAAGTACTTTTCTCAATCCATAATTTTTCTCTGTTCCTACCGGCGCCCTTACCTCTCCCACGACAGAATCTTCATTTCTTAATTTGAATTTTTTTATCTGCGTTGCTGATACATATACATCTTTTCCCACATTGGTATCTCTTAAAAAACCGTATCCATCTGCCAAAACATTGAGATTTCCCCAGCCTAAAGACATCCCTTCATTGGCTTGAAAATATTCCTCTATAAGTTCTATTATTTCAGCCTTTTTAGTTCTTGTCCCAAAATCTAAATCCAACTGCTTTCCAATCTCAACTATCTCTTTTAATAAAAACCTCTCCAGATTTTGCATCTAACCTCCAAGTTAAACTATATCTCCGTATAGTGTCCAGGTTTTACACTGGTTTATTTTTATATTTACAAAATTTCCAGCAAGGGCTGAATCCCCTTTGAATATAACTACTTTATTTGTGTTAGTTCTACCTGTTAGCATCTCTTTATTTTTTCTACTTTCCCCTTCTACTAAAACTTTTTCTATTTTTCCCATATATTTTTCACTAGAATCTTTCGACATTTTATTTTGAAGATTTATAAGCCTTTGAAGTCTCTCTTTTTTGATTTCATCTTCTATCTGCCCTTCCATTTCTGCTGCTGCTGTTCCTTTTCTTATAGAATACATAAACATAAACGCTGTTTCATAACCTACTTTTTCCACGACATCAAGGGTATCTTGGAAGTCTTCCTCTGTCTCGTGAGGGAATCCAACTATTATATCTGCAGTAAGAGACACACCTGGTATTCTCTCCTTCATTTTCTCCGCAAGAGATAGATATTGTTCCTTTGTATATCCCCTATTCATAAGTTTCAATATTCTGCTAGAACCTGATTGAAGAGGTACATGCACAGATTTTGTTATTTTTTCAGATTTCGCTATAACATCTATCACATCATCTGAAAAATCTCTAGGGTGAGGTGATATAAATCTTACCCAAAAATCTCCCTCTATCTCCTCTATTGCAGCTAGAAGTTTTGCAAAATTTTCACCTGTCTCCAAATCTTTTCCGTAAGAATTCACATTCTGTCCAAGAAGAATTATCTCTCTATAATTTTTCTTTACATAACCTTTTATCTCTTCGATTATATGTTCCATAGGAACAGATCTCTCACGACCTCTTACATATGGGACTATACAGTACGTACAGAAATTATTACATCCATAAGTAATTGGCACTGAAGCTGTGAATTTAGAGTCAAATTCAGCATCTAAATTTGGAGGAAGTTCATCTTCATCTCCTACATATATAACACTTTTAAAATCTCCGCTCTCTATTTTTTCTATAGCTTGAGGTATTTTGCCTATATTCTGATTTCCCATGACAATATCTATTATCGGAAATTTTTTAGCCAGCTCCTCTCCCTGCTCCTGAGCAAAACAACCTGTTATCCCTATTATGGTTCCCTGCTTCTCTTTTTGGATTTTCAATTCTCCTAACTTTCCATAAATCTGAGTGGCTGCTCCCTCTCTAACTGTGCACGTATTTAAAAATACTGCATCAGTTTCAGTTAATTCCTCTGTTATTTCATACCCCATATTTTGAAGCATTTTCTTTATTTTTGCACTTTCGTTGACATTCATTTGGCAACCATATGTGATTATCATAGCTTTCTTCAATTCTTTACCTCCTAATATTAATAGGCATACTTTTTTTAATTATCTAAAACAAATATATTCTACGCCCATTTTAACATAATATTATATCATATTTTTTTTTAATTTCAAAACCATATTTCATTTAAAAAACTTTATCAAATAGTCAAAAATAAAAAGGAAATACCTTTTTTTAATCATAAATACTTAAGAAGCATTTCATAAGGAGGAGAAGTATGTCTAAAAAGCTCAGTTTGGTTTTTATTTTGTTAATTTTATCTCTTTCAACTTTTGCTGCCAGCAGAGGAGTAGGGATAATACTCCCTAAATTTGAAAAGGGTGCATATTTTGAGAACATCATACAGGAGGAACTCAATATCAACTTTGAAGGAAGTGGTATCACTCCTAAAATTATAGATCGCAGATATCTCGATAGAGGATCTTTGAAGGATAATGTGGATCTTATGTTAAAAAACCCCAATGTAGAAGGTGTTTTCATACTAAATTATAATGAAGAAGTATATATTCCAAAAACAGGAAAATTTGTAACTTATCCTTTGGGTCTCAATCCTATAGATAAAAAGCTTCCTAAAAATATTTCCTATATCTACAGCGAACCTAATCTAATCCATTACGTAAACAAGGTTAGAGAGTTGAAAGAGGTAAAAAAAGTTACTATTGTTACCTCTAGCAATGAAAAAGATTTTTCAAAAAAAATAAAAACAGATATGAAAAAAATTGGAATAGAATCCAAAATTATTTCTGAACACCTTTCTTCAGAGGAGTTAAAAAAAGGTTTTCAAAATGCTGATTTAGTGTATTTAATCTCTAATGATAACACTATAATTTCTGCGGCAAATCTAGCTACCAGTATGAATATCCCTACCTTTATCCTGTCTTTGAATCCAGAGACAACTCAATACTCTCTTATGGGTTATACTTTAAATTCTGAATTGAAGAGACGGATAAGAACAGGAGCCTTTAATTTTTATAATTTCATCAACAACGATATAGAAAATGAGGTCGATAATTTAGGAACTCTGGATGAAGATCTTTTTTTCAATACTGAAATAGCCAATAAGATTCAAGTCTATCCCAATGTTCTCTTTATACAGGGGATGAATCTTGTCAAAGGAAAAAATAGATCTGAAAAAATGAAACTTTCTTTCAAAGAAGCAATACAGATGGGCTTAAATAATAACCCTGCTCTCAAATCCTCTAAAAGTGCAATAGAAAGCCAAAACTATAGCTACTTTGCTTCTATCTCCAAACTCCTTCCTCAAGTAGGGGGTAATTTGCAATATAGCAGACAGGACAAGGATTTAGTGAGTGTCTTATCTGGTCCTGAAAATAGTACAGTGGGAACTATCGCTGCTTCTCAAGTTATTTTTGATGATTCCCTCAACACTAATATCTATAGTGAGAAATTATTCTTCGAAAATAGTAAACTTCAATATAATCAAGCTGTTTTAGATTATACTTTCAATATTTCGAAAACTTATCTGTCTATACTTCAGAGCAAGGCCCAATTGGATATCCAAACCAATAACTATAATCTAATAAAAGAATTCCTAAGAATAAGTAAGGTAAAATATGAAACTGGAGCGACAGGAATTCAGGATGTTTATAGAATGGAGAGTGCCCTCTCCGATGTTACCTCATCTCTTGCATCTGTCACTGCACAGTTAAGAAATCTTGAAATATCTCTCAACACTCTTCTCAATGCTCCAGTGGATATGAGATACGAGTATGAAAACATAGATAATCTTTCCAAAGAGATTTTCTTAGGCGAGGATTTTTTAGATAAATTTCTCTTTGACGAAGATAAGGATGTTCTCCTTTTTAACTTCCTCTCTAAAGTTGCAATTGAGAATTCAAATCAGCTTTCAGCTTTGGAAAACAATATTAAAATCTTAAAAAGACAGAGTACAAGCTTGACAACTTCAAGAATTATCCCCAAAGTTTCTGCTTTTGGTCAATATAATAAAAACAATATTATTGAATCTTGGGGAGAGGGGAGTTCGAATTATAATCCTGCAAACGGTTGGCGTGCAGGAATTATGGCTGAGCTTCCGTTATTTACTGGTGGCGAAATCACTATGGCTAAAAAAAGTCTTGAGTCTCAAATTGACTCTTTAGATTATCAAAAAGAAAATTTAAAAAATGAAATTACTGAGAATATCAATACACTCTCAACTCTTTTGCTGAATGACTATGTTCAAACTTATACTACCAATAAAGCAGCAGAGGCAGCTAAAAAAAGTTTGGAAATATCTACAAATCTCTATGCTGCGGGTTCAATATCTGTTACAGAAATTTTAGATGCAAGAAATGCTGCTTTTTCAGCTGAACTTTCTAACACAATAAGTAGGTATAATTTCTTCATATCTGCTATAAATTTAGAAAGAGCTATCGGAAAATACAATATTTTTGCCAGTGAAGAGGAAAAAGCTCAAGATATAAAAACTCTTGAAAGAGTTATTGGAAAATAGGAGGAAGAGATGAAAAATAAAATTATTTTTTTACTTATACTGGCTACCCTTTTAGGTTGCAAAAAAGAGGAAACTCCCCTTGCTACCGACCTAGAAATCCGACCAGTAAAATATATGGTTGTAAATACTGAAAAATCATTCACCACTCGGGAATTCTCCGGAACTGTGGCCCCTGCTACCATTTCAGAGTTAAGTTTTAGAGTTACAGGGACAATGATTGAAAAATATGTTAATCTTGGAAGCAAAGTGAAAAAAGGAGATGTTTTAGCCAAATTGGATCCTTCTGAATACAAGATAAAATCTGATGGAATCCGAGCTCAATACCAGGAAGCTGAAGCAAAAATAATGAATGCTAAATCTATATTTTCCCGTTCAAAAACTCTTTTTTTAGGAAACAATATTTCTAAAAATCAATACGATCAGGATAAAGCTAACTATCAAGCAGCACTTGCACAACTTGAAGTTGCTGCACAGAATAGAGACTTTGCAGAAACTCAGCTGGAATACACTATTTTAAAAGCTCCTTCTGACGGAATCATAGCTCAGGTGGATGCTCAATTAAATGAAGCGGTCAATGCTGGAACACCTGTTTTTACTCTTAGTGAATCTGGAGAACTTCAAGCCGTTTTCTCCGTCTCTGATTCTGTAATTAACAAACTTTACGAAAATCAAATTGTATCCGTTACATCTATAAATAGTGGAGAGGTATTCAAAGGAAAAATTAGTAATATAGGAGCTATTTCAAACGCTTACGGAAATACATTTCCTGTCAAAGCAAACATAATAAATCCTACTTCATCCCTTAAACCAGGTATGACTCTTTCAGTTAAAGTCGATTTTAAAAATGAAAATGTTGGAATTATTTACACCCCAGTAAACAGCGTGCAATTGGATAACGACGGAAGAAATTTCGTTATGGTACTGACAAATATAAAAGATGGAATTGCACTTGTAGAAAAAAGATATGTTACTACCGGAGAAATCAGCAGTATCGGAGTTGAAGTAACTTCAGGATTAAATTCAGGAGATTATATAGTCACTTCTGGAAATACAGTTATCTCCAATGGACAAAATGTTAAATTAGGAGTGAAGGAGGAGAAATAATATGAGCATAACATCCCTGGCAATAAAAAATAGAGTATCTACCTATCTCTTTGTTCTGCTCCTTTGTTTTTTTGGAGTATTTGCATATCTTTCTTCAGAAAAAGCTGAAGATCCGGGTTATACAATAAAAACTGCTGTTATTACCACGAGCTGGCCCGGAGCCACAGCTCAGCAGATGGCAGAACTTGTCAGCAAACAGATTCAGGATGAAGTTAGAAGCATGGAGTCTTTAGATTTTGTAGAATCTAAAAATTTACCAGGCCAGTCAAATGTCTATGTAAATTTGAAGGCAAAATATTGGAATCCCGATCCAGAGTGGACTCAACTTAGAAATAAAATTGAATTTGTAATTCCAAAACTTCCACAGGGAGTTCAAAAACCTGTTATCAACACATATTTCGGTGATGTATATGGTACTGTTGCTGCCTTAAGCAGCAATGATCTTACTTATGATGAACTCTATGCTCAAGCTGAAGAGTTGAAAAATCTACTACTTTTTAAAGTTCCTGAAATAGGTCAGATTCAGATTACTGGAGTGCAACAGGATGTTATTTATATAAGAATCGATAACGATAAAATGGCCACTATGGGCATAAGCTTAAATCAAATCGTCCAAGGTCTTCAATCTGCAAATGTTATACTTCGTAATGCTTCTATTCTTGATGCAGAAAATCGTATCACTGTAAACCCTTCTGGTGCTTTTACCAGTATAGAAGATATCGGCAAAGTTGTTCTAGCTGGAAAATCTACAGATCAAAGAATATATCTTCAAGAAATTGCACAGATTGAAAAAGGTTATATAGACCCTCCTTCACTTCTCACTTATAATGGAGAAAATAAATCTATTGTTTTAGCCATGAGTTTAAGTTCTGGACAAAATATTTTAAAATTAGGAGAAGGAGTAAAAAAAGTTTTAAACGAATACAGAAAAAAACTTCCTCTCGGAACAGATTTGACTTTAGTTTATAATCAGTCATCTATTGTTGATGATAAAATTGCTGGTTTTCTTTCAAGTCTTATACAGGCTATAATTATTATTGTAGCCATAATGTTTGGATTCCTTGGAATTAAATCTGGACTAATAGTTGCATCTCTTACTCCTACAACGATTGCTGTTACTCTAATCGGATTATATATATTCGGTTATGGAATAAACCAAATGACACTTGCAGGTCTAATTATAGCCTTAGGAATGTTAGTGGACAATGCAGTCGTTATGGCTGAAAATATAATGGTTCTTTCTCAAAAAGGAATGAATAAGATGGATGCTTGCCTAGAATCAGCAAAAGCTCTAGCTATCCCTCTTTTTACGGGATCTATGACTACTGCTGCCGCTTTCCTTCCTGTTATTACTAACCAGGAATCTATGGGAGAGTATGTAGGACCCATGGCTATAGTTGTATTTATAGCTCTCACAGCATCTTGGGCTCTAAATCAAACTTTTATCCCTCTTTTATGCTATGATTACCTTGATACAACCAAGCAGAAAAAAATAGACTTCAATAATGATCGAATGTATATTTCATACAGAAATATCCTCATAATGGCTCTGAAAAATTATAAAACTTCTATGGCACTAGCTATCGGATCTTTCGTTTTTGGAATTTTTCTCTTTAAATTTATACCTAGTAGTTTTATGCCAGTAGGAACAACTCCGGTTATGGCGAGTTATATACGACTGCCTAAAGGAACCTCAATTGAAACAACGACCGAAGTAGTGAAAGATCTCAATCAACATGTTAAAGAAACTTATTTTGTTGGGGATATAAATCCTAAGCCACCTACATTTTTAGACTATATACTCACTGGTGGAACAACAAAAATTTATGAAAAAGATGGAATTAAAAGTTGGGAATCATATGTAGGTGGGGGAGGACCTCGTTATACTTTAGGCTATACTCCTGAGTTAGGTCTTCCTGAATTTGCCTATGTTCTATACAATGTCACATCTGCTGACCTCACTGAAAAATATTCAAGTGAAATCAACAGATATCTTCAAGGCAAATATCCAAATATCACTGTTACGAGTAAGTCGCTTCAAGAAGGACCTACCTCTGAATTTGAACTGGGTTACCAATTTATATCACCAGATTTGGAACTTATAAGGGGAATAGCGGAAGAAGTCAAGGAAAAACTAAAAACTGTAGAAGGGGTTAGAGTTGTCTCCGATAACTGGGGGAATTTCGTTCCTCAAATAGACATCCAAATCGATTATAACAAGGCTATTTTAGCGGGACTTACTTCCTCTGAAATTGGAGAGGCTTTACAATATTCTCTTCATGGCTATAATGCTACCTCTTTCTATGATTTCAATGCACCACCTAAAAACACTACAGTTCCCATCACTATTAAAGGAACTCGTGATTACAAAGATAAGCTACAGGCCTTGAAAGATCTTGAAATTACAAATAAGCAGGGACAATCTGTGGCTCTTCAGCAAGTTGCAAATCTAAAGCTTAACTATGTCCCTAATTTTGTCTATACAAGGGATCTTAACTATGCTATTCAAGTTGATGCTGGAATCGAAACAGGATACACTGCCAACGACCTCCATGCTGTTATCAACTCTTGGATCAAGGAAAGAATGGCTCAAGAATGGGAATCTCAAGGAGCTCAATATAAAGTTTCAGGAATGATGAAGACTTCAGAAGAAAACTCAAAGGGATTGAGTGCTGGACTTCCTATTGCGTTACTCATAATGTTAACCTTAGTCATAGCTCAGTTCAATTCAATAAAAAAAGGATTAATCATAATGCTCACTATTCCTCTTTCTCTTTTAGGGTGTTCTCTCGGACTTCTAATTACCGGTTTAGATTTGGGATTTATGGCTATTGTCGGAGTTATTTCTCTGGCTGGTGTTGTGCTTAATCATAGTATTATTCTTATCGATAGAATAACTATCGAAAAAGAAGAGTTAAAAAGAACTGATCAGGATTCCATAGTTATTGGATGTCAAGCAAGACTTCGTCCTATCCTATTAACTGTCTTTACAACTTTGGCAGGTCTTTTGCCTCTTTATTTCTTCGGTGGCCCTCTGTTTAAACCTCTGGCCGCAGTTCTTATGTTCGGACTTATGGTGGATACAATCCTAAGTCTTGGAGCTATACCGGTTTTCTATGCCGTGGCTTTTGGGATAAAATTTAAAGATTATGAGTATGACCCGAATATAGATGTAGAATAAAAAAAATGAGAGGACAAAGCTGTCCTCTCATTTTTTTTAAACTATTTGAATATTTCTCCAGCTTCCATATACCAAAGAAGAAGATCCATCTCATCCATTGGAATTTTTACAAATTCACAGTAATCTTTTAATTTTTTTTCTATTTCTAAATAAATTTTAGGAGTCAAGGTCTTTGGAATCTCATCTATAACTCCCAATTTTTGAATATTTTTTAAAATATGTCTATCCAAAATGGCAACTTCTTCTCCAAAACCTACATTCCGTAAAAAATGTCCAGCTTCTTTATAAGACATCCCTTTTATATTCTTTACTATCCATTCTCTTTTCTCTTGAACAGTTGGAATTGACTGAAAAAATCTTTTTGTATTTATCTCTCCCTTCTCATCCTTCATCTGCTCTCTCAAAAGAACAAGATATCTTGCCTTATTATTTTTAAATCTGACTATATTTAGATAATTGGAAAGGGATTCAGCATCCTGAATAAAAAGAGCATCCTCCTGAAGCATATTAGTTACAGCTTTCCATGCATTTCTTGCTTTTGATTGAGGCGTCAGTATACAGAAAGACAATTCTGCGTGAATTGCTCTATCGTCTCCTTCTGTCCATATTTTTTTAAAATATTCCAATCGTTTTTTTATATCAGGTGCTATTTCTTTATAAATTTTTTCAACTTTATAAAAATAACTGTTTTTTTCCACTCTTACTCTCCTCTAGGATTAGAACTGGAAGCCATACGGAAGAAGTTCCTCCATATTCATAATTTTATAATCTCTTTTGAGATTCCCTAAAATTATTACAGTTTCTTCATCTGCAAACTCTTTTATAACCTGTCTGCATGCTCCACAAGGGCTTACAGGACCTGAAGTATCTGCCACCACACATATAATTTTTATTCTTTTCATACCTCTGTTTACTGCTGTAAATATTGCACTACGTTCTCCACAGTTCGAGAGACCGTAAGAAGCATTTTCCACATTGGCTCCACTATAGTGATTTCCACTTTCATCTACAACCACTGCTCCAACTTTGAATTTAGAGTAAGGGGCGTAAGCTTTTTCTCTAGCTTCTATAGCTTCATCTATAAAAAGCAGTATCTCTCTCTCTTCCATGACCTGTCTCCTTCTGTTAAAGTGCTGCCTCTAATGCAATCTCAACCATTTCTCTTAGCGTTGTCTGTCTCTCTTCAGAAGTTGTTGCTTCTCCTGTTACAAGAGAATCAGATATTGTAAGTATTGTAAGAGCATTTACATTGTGTTTAGCTGCAACAGTATACAGTCCCGCTGTCTCCATTTCTACACAGAGTACTCCAAACTGAGCCCATTTTTTATATGATTCAAAATCATCTCCGTAGAACTCATCTGAAGTCATAACATTTCCAGCTTTTATAGCTATATTTTTATCATCTGCAGCTTTCATCGCTTTTCTGAAAAGTTCAAAAGAAGCTGTTGGTGCATAGTCTGCTCCATTGAATCTAATTCTATTTATTCCAGAGTTTGTAGAACTTGACATAGCAAGAATTACATCTCTGATTTTTACATCTTCTCTGTAAGATCCTGCAGTTCCCACTCTTATCAGATTTTTACATCCAAACTCTGTGATAAGCTCTGTTGCATAAATACAGATTGATGGAACTCCCATTCCAGTTCCCTGTACAGATACTTTTTTACCTTTGTAAGTTCCTGTAAATCCTAACATTCCTCTTACGTTATTGTAGCACACTACATCCTCAAGGAATGTCTCAGCTATCCATTTAGCTCTTAAAGGATCTCCTGGTAATAAAACCGTTTCTGCTATATCTCCCTTTTTCGCTCCTATATGTACACTCATATTTACCTCCAAATTTTTTATTTTATGATTAATCAATTATTTTATCTCAGCTAAAAAACTTCCAGAAATATCTGTTTTCCCTAGAAGAAGCTCCTCTACTGTTGCAGCTATATCTCCAAAGCTATTTCTAGTCCCTAGATTCACTCCAGATCTAAGAGTTTTTCCATAGACTAATATAGGGATATATTCTCTCGTATGATCTGTTCCTTTATAAGTTGGATCACATCCGTGGTCAGCAGTTATGATAAGTATCTCTTCTTCTTTAAGATTTTCCATTATTTCAGGTAGGAAAGAATCAAACTCCTCAAGAGCAAGTTTGTATCCCTTAACATCTCTTCTATGACCAAACTTCATATCAAAATCTACGAGATTAGTGAAAATAAGTCCTCTAGTATCCTCTTTAAGAGCTGATATAGTTTTATGGATTCCATCTAAATTATCTCTGTTTGTTCCTCTATTTTCAGTTATTCCTACTCCGGCAAATATATCACTTGTCTTCCCTATTCCTATCACTTCTAACCCAGCCTCTTTTATTCTATCAAGCATGCTTTCTTTAGGAGGGACTACAGAATAATCGTGTCTATTAGCTGTTCTTGCAAAATCTCCTTTTCCTGTTCCAGTATAAGGCCTTGCTATTACTCTTGCCACCGGTGAATACTCATTACATATCTCAAGAGCTATTTTGCAGGCTTTATATAGCTCCTCTAATGGTATATAATCCTCATGGGCTGCTATCTGAAGAACTGGATCTGCCGAAGTATATACTATCCATGCTCCAGTTTTTATCTGCTCATCTCCATAGTCATCCAGAACTGTAGTTCCTGAATATGGAAGATTACATAGAACTTTTCTTCCTGTACGTTCCTCCAGAAGTTTTATAACTTCTGATGAAAATCCTTTGCTATACGTTGGAAAACCTCTGTCAGGAACTATTCCTGCTATTTCCCAATGCCCAGTTGTTGTATCTTTTCCTACAGATTTTTCATCAGCTTTTCCATAGATTCCTGTAGGATTTTCTGCCTTTGGAACTCCTAAAATTTCTATTATATTTCCTAAGCCAAGCTTTTGCATATTCGGAAGATTTAACCCTCCCGTAGCTGCAGCTATATGCCCAAGAGTATTGGCTCCCTCATCTCCATAATCTTTGGAATCAGGAGTATAACCAACACCTAAACTATCTAAAACTATTATTGTAGCTCTTTCGAATTTTTTCATGGATTATTCCTCCTAAAATTAATACTCTCCCTCTTTCATCTTTCCAGTTGTAACAAGCTGTACTCCTGAAGATGTTCCAAGTCTGTCTGCTCCAGCCTTTATAAATTCCTCTGCAGTAGCAAGGTCTTTAACTCCTCCTGCTGCTTTAATTTTAGCCTTATCTCCAACTACAGCTTTCATCAACTTCAGATCCTGGAGGGTAGCTCCTCCTGTTCCGAATCCTGTAGATGTTTTTACAAAATCAGCACCTGCATCTACACACATCTGGCTTGCAATTTTTTTCTCATCATCTGTTAGGTAACAATTTTCGATTATTACTTTAAGCACATTGCTTCCAATAGCCTCTTTGATTTCTCTTATCTCTTGCTCAACTTCAGCATGCATCCCAGATTTCATAAAACCTACGTTTATAACCATATCTATCTCTGAAGCTCCATCAGCTATGCATTTTTTAGCTTCAAAAACTTTAGCATCTTTACTCATAGCCCCAAGAGGAAAACCTATAACAGCACAAACTTTTACATCTGATCCCTCTAGTTCTTTGGCAGCAGTTGGCACATATGAACCATTTACACATACTGCATAAAAATCATACTCTCTTGCTTCCTTGCAAAGCTTCTTTATATCTTCTACTGTTGTCGTCGCCTTTAACACTGTGTGGTCTATATATTTATTTATCTTCATTTTTATCCCCCTATGATCTCTAATATTATTGGTTTTTCTGATACTTTTTCAGTCGAATATTGAATAGCTGAATTTATTACTGTAACTATACTCTCTGTAAGATTTCCTTTATGGTAAAAATCTAAAATTTTATCCCCTTTTTTTACCTTGGTACCTACTTTGGCTTTCATAATTATTCCTACGGAATGATCTATATCATCTTCCTTAGTTGCTCTTCCTGCTCCAAGCATCATGGCTGCCCTTCCTATCTCATCTGCTGCTATAGCAGAAATATACCCATCCTCTGTAGCTAAGTATGGAGTTACTTCCTCGGCTACATCCAGTAGCGAATAATCATCACAAACTCTTGGATCTCCTCCTGAAGCCTGTATAAAAGCTTTCAGATTATCCAAAGCCTTTCCAGAAACTATTACCTCCTCAACTCTCTCCATTCCCTCTTCTATTGTAGACACATCTCCTTTCATTTTAAGAGCCTGTGCAGCAAGTCTTACTATTAGGTCCTGAAAAAGTTTCGGTCCTCTTCCTTTTACTGTCTCGATAGCTTCTATTACTTCTAAAGAGTTTCCAACTGCATTCCCTAGAGGCTCATCCATATTACTCAACATACAGACTATATTTCTGTTGAAAAGTTTTCCCAGTTTGTGCATAGTTTCAGCTAATTCTTTTGCATCTTCAAAAGTTCTCATAAAGGCACCTGAGCCAACTTTCACATCCAGAATTATGGCATCTGCATGGACTGCCAATTTTTTACTCATAATTGAACTGGCTATCAGGGGAATACTTGATACTGTTGCTGTTACATCTCGAAGAGCATACAGCTTCTTATCCAGTGGAACTATTCTTTCAGAAGCACCCATAAGACCTGTTCCAACTTTATTAACAAGTTCAATCAATTCCTCTCTTGTTTCACAGAATTTAAATCCTTTTATAGATTCAAACTTATCTATGGTTCCTCCTGTGTGTCCAAGTCCCTTTCCTGAAAGTTTTGCGGTTCCCATTCCCAGTGCCCCTAAAACAGGTGCAAGTGCAATGGTAGTTTTATCTCCAACTCCTCCTGTAGAATGTTTATCCACAAGAAATTTATGTGTTCCTGGAAAATCTATAGTTTCTCCAGAATTTATCATCTCAGCAGTGAAATATTTGAGCTCATTGTCATCCATTCCTCTAAAATAAACTGCCATTAAAAAAGCCGACATCTGATAATCAGGTATTTTTCCCTGGGAGTAATTTTCTAAAAAGAATTTCACCTCTCCTTCAGTCAATGTCTCACCATCTCTTTTTTTTTCAATTATGTCTACAGCTCTCATTTTTCCCTCCTTTTCCACTATTATAGGAAATATTTCTCAGTATTTTATTATAACTTATATTTCAAAAAATAACAACTGGACAACTTATTCAAACCAAAACAAAAAGGGAGTTCTGTCTCCAGTTTTCTCCCTTTAATTCTTTAACTATTTTACCACTATCTCTCCAGATTTTATCTTAACGATAATCTCTTGAAGTCTAGAAATATTTTCAGCACCAATAATATCTTTGGTATTTCTTAAATCTGTAATCCCCACTCCGTTCTCAGCAACCCCAAAAACATTGTTTCCTGGTTGAAAGCTTCCTTCAACTACAGATTTTACAGTGTCATAAACAGCTACATCCACATTTTTAACCATAGATGTCAATACAACACCTGGTGCAACATCATCCTGATCTGAGTCCACTCCAATGGCATATTTTCCTAGCTCTCTGGCTCCCTCTATAACTCCTATTCCTGTAGCTCCTGCTGCATGATATACGACATCTGCTCCCTGCTTAATTTGAGATATGGCAATTTCTTTTCCTTTTAATGGGTCATTAAATGGATTGATTCCTCCTACTGATACAGATATAACTTTCATATTAGGGTTAATATATTTAGCTCCCTGCTCATATCCCTTTTGAAATTTCTGAATCTGTGGAACATCTACTCCACCTACAAATCCTATAGTTCCCGTCTTCGACATCATAGCAGCTACTGCTCCTACTAAAAATGATCCTTCATCTTCTCTAAAAAGAAGATTCTTTGTATTTGGTTGCTCAACTGCAGTATCTATCATTGCAAATTTTATATTTGGATATTCTCCAGCTACTTTATTTGTGGCATCTGTCATCTGGAATCCTGTAGCTATCACCAAGTCATAATTGGCTTCTGCAAATTCTCTTAAAAATTGTTCATCTTCTGCTGATGAAGCCGGTTCCACATATTTAAAATCAATTTCGAATTCTTTCTTCGCCATTTCAAGACCTCTGTAAGCTGAGTCGTTAAAAGACTTATCTCCAAGCCCACCTGTTGAAAGTACAATACCAACTTTTAAAGCTTCTTTATCATTCTTTGACTCTATTTTAGAAGAATCTTTAGAACCACATGCGGTCAATAAAAGTGTAGATAAAACCATTAAACTTGAAAGTAATTTTTTCATTAGCTTCCTCCTAAATCATTTTTTACATACCCTTGATTTTATCATATTTCCCTAAAGAGTTCAAGAATTTGTTTTTTTAAAAAAAAAATCCCAGAATTAAAAAATTCTGGGTTTTTTTTTAATTTTATTATTATTTAACTACAATTTCTCCTGATTTTATCTTAGCAATAATCTCATCAAGTTTAGCAAGATTTTCTGCTCCTATAATCTCTTTAGTATTTCTGAAATCTGTAGCTCCAACTCCATTTTCTGCAATTCCAAAAGCATGAGTTCCTGCTTGGAACTTTCCATCTATAACTGATTTCACAGTGTCATAAACAGCCACATCAACATTTTTAAGCAGAGAAGTAAGTACCACTCCTGGTGCAACATCATCCTGATCTGAATCTACTCCAATAGCATATTTACCTAACTCTTTCGCTCCCTCTATAACTCCAATTCCAGTAGCTCCTGCTGCATGATATACAACGTCTGCTCCCTGTTTAATTTCAGAGATAGCAATCTCTTTTCCTTTTAATGGATCATTAAATGGATTCTGTCCTCCTGCATATGCAGTAAGAACTTTCATATTAGGATTAACGTATTTAGCTCCCTGCTCATATCCTCTTTGGAATTTTTGAATTAATGGAACTTCTATTCCTCCAACAAATCCTATAGTCCCTGTCTTTGACATCATAGCAGCTACTGCTCCCATAAGGAATGATCCTTCCTCTTCTTTAAAAAGAAGGTTTCTTGTATTTGAAGACTCAACAATATCATCTATCATCGCAAACTTAATGTTTGGATAATCTGCCGCCACTTTTTTAGCTGCATCTGTCATTTGGAATCCTGTAGCTATTATTAAATCATAGTTTGCATCTGCATACTCTCTTAAGAACTGCTCATCTTCTGCTGATGAAGCTGGTTCTACATATTTAAACTCAACTCCTAACTCTTTCTTAGCCATCTCAAGTCCTCTGTAAGCCGAATCGTTAAACGATTTGTCTCCAAGTCCTCCTGTTGAAAGTACAATCCCTACTTTTAATGGGTTTGTTGCTTGAGCTGCTGTTTCCGCTGGCTTTGTAGCTTCTTTAGATCCACCACAAGCTGTAAGTAGAAGCGATGATAATACTACTAAACTTGAAAATAATTTTTTCATTTTATTTCCTCCCTATTTTTTATATTACACATTGTTTTGATTTTAACACATTTTTTTTA
>X329_Bleak__coassemble_888_pt1 | contig 17515 bp, 14 predicted proteins | sample X329_Bleak__metabat2_low_PE_005 | metagenome-assembled genome bin X329_Bleak
TCTTGCCAAGGAGAGGCGAGAGAGAAAGATATATTTTACAGATTTGACTGCCGACAATCTTCCTGGACGAGCTGGAGGTGATATATTTCTCACTGAAGAGCAGAAAAAAAAGCTGGGAATGATGACAGGGGAGGAGGAGAAACTGATTAAAAAATACAGGTTTTTCCAGTCAATCTTCACCTGCAGGGAAGCAGTACTTCTCTGTGGTAAAAATTTAAAAATATCCCCTTTTATAGAGGAGCTCATTATCCACTACAATCTAGAATTTCAGAAACGGGAGAATAGAGAAAAAATCAGCCGTGAAATAATGAAAAACTCCCTTCCTGGAACAGAGCTTTATTCTAGAAAATTAGAAGAGGATGGAGAACTGCCTAAAGAGTGTGAGGATTATCCTGAGGGAATACATCTGGGAGCCTATTCCTACAATAATTTAGAAGGGTGTACTTACAGATTTTATCTGGAAAATCTTCTTCTTCTAAACCCAGTAAGTGAATCCTACGAAAGAAATATGAGCAGTAAATTTTTGGGAATCTTTGTCCATGAAACCCTGGAAAAAATAGCCAGAAGAAAGTATAAGGAGATCAAGGACAGGGGAGACTTTTTTCTGAGTCATGAATTTATAAGGGAGAATCTGATAGAAAGTTTCCGGGATAACCGTTACAAGATTCCTCTCCATCTGGACAATTATTTTCAGGAGATTCTGATAGAGAATATAGTTGGGAATATAGCTGATTTTTATAGAATACTGGAGAAAAAATACAGTGGAATAAGAATAGAAAGGTTTCAACCGGAAAAGAGCGGAACAGAAAGAAAGCCCTTTATCTCCCATGAAACAGACGTATATCTTTCAGGAAGAGTAGACCTTCTTATAGAAGCTCAGTCTGGAAACTGTATAATAGATTACAAGACAGGAAAGAAAAATGACAGACAGCTGGATTTTTATGCTATCATGCTCTATGGAAGTCATGAGAGAGCAGAAAAAGCCATTTTCAATGTAATCACTGGAAAAACCGAATGGTATGAAGAGGATAAAAAAGTTTTAACTGCAGAAGAGATGAGGGAAAAGATAGATAATTTTCTTTTAGATGAGAGCTATCATCTGGCGGAAAAAACAGGCATATGTACCTACTGTTCCTATATAAATATATGCAGAAGGGAGTTGAAAAAATAGTGAAGACAGTTTTAAAAGCCAGTGCAGGAACTGGTAAAACCTATAGACTATCCCTAGAATATCTGGGAGCTCTTCTGAGAGGGGAGTCCTACAAAAACATACTGGTAATGACCTTTACTAAAAAAGCCACAGGGGAGATAGAGGAAAGGATAGTAGATTTCCTGAGAGTTTTAGCAGGGAAAATTAGGAATGAAGATGAAGAGAAAGAGAGAAAGGCTCTTCTTGAATCCCTAGAAAATCTTTATCCCCATGAAACCTTTGAAACAGATAGATTTAAGGAGTTTTATGAAGAGATATGCAGGAATCGTGATCGTTTGAGAATATACACCATAGATGGATTCATAAACAGAATATTCCGTAGTGTGGTGGCTCCATTTCTCGGTATGGAGAACTACTCTCTTATAGATAGTGATGAAGAGAATGAGATTACAGGAAGACTTTTGGAGAAGATTTTTGGAGATAAAAAATCCTTCAGTATTTTTAAAAGTTTTCTGGGAAACAATATGGAAAAAAATCTAGACAGTTATCTATCTCTTCTCCAGAGTCTTCTTCAGGAGAGATGGAGGTATATTCTGGTAAAGGAAAAATATTCAGGGAACATTCCTGAAAAAGAGAGTCTGCCCTATCCAGGGGACGCATCAACTCCTTTACAGGTGGCAGATTCTATAATAAAAAATATGAATGAAATTGCCCTGATAAAGAAAAAACCTCTGGAGGATTTTTTTCCAAAGGATTTTACAGAATATGGAAAATTAAAAAATCCTGAGGACAAAATCAACTATCTAGAAAAAAATCAAGATCTCTTTATAGCAAAAAATCTCTGGAATGGAGTAAAGACCCGTGGAAAAGATTGTGAAGAGATTCTTGGAGAGATGAAAGAAAAAACTGAAAAACTTCGTGAAAAGATAAGGATAGATATATATAACAGCAGAATCATAAAGTATGAAAGAGAGGTTCTTGGATTTATAGATGAGCTGTACAGAAATTATGATGAGATAAAACTTAGAGAAGGAAAGTTAACCTTTAGTGATATATCCACATACACCTATATGAACTATCAGGACGAGAGAGTGGGACTGATAAAGGATGGAAAAGTTACAGATTATTTTCAAGAACTTTTTGACGGAGAGATAAAGACCCTGTTTATAGATGAGTTTCAAGATACCAGCATCCTTCAGTGGAAACTACTAAAAGCTATAAGTAGCAGTGCTGGAAGAGTATTCTGTGTAGGGGATGAAAAGCAGAGTCTTTATAGTTGGAGAGGAGGAGAGAAGGAACTTTTTGAAAAACTTCCAGAGATACTTCCTGGTCGTGAGGATAATCTGGATACCAGCTATCGTAGTAGGAAAAATATTGTGAATTTTACCAATGAGCTCTTCGGAAAAATTTCTGGAATTTATGAGACAGAAAACGGAGGAGAGTGGAAATTTATTCCGGTAAATTTTGTAAAAGATGAGGAATCCTACATTGAAACTGTTTACTCAGATGAGGGAGAGGAAAAGAACCATCTAGATAAAATATGTCAGATACTCCAGGAGAGGATGGATGGAGACTACAGAGGAATAGCGGTTATTGCCAGGACAGGAAAAGAGCTGGTAGAGATGGGGAACAGACTTTCCAATCTCCATATACCGTTCACTTTGAAATCCAATAAAAATATATTTCAGCACAGAGCAAATAGAGGAGTTTATAGATTTTTGAAATATCTGGCCTATAAGGATTACTTTTCACTTATGGAGTTTTTTAGGGATGACGGAGTGGGGATTTCTAACAGCGATCTTAAAGAACTTTTTAAGAAAAGGGCAGATATAGAAAACTATCTTGCAGGTAAGGAAGAAAATCTGGAAAATATATCGGAACTCTTGATGAAAATCTTGAGAAGAGTTAGGGAAACCAGAAAAAACTATGAGAAACAGGGAGGAGAGAGCAGATATGTAATCCCTGAAATTTTTAAAAACTTTTCTCCTTTGGATAAATTTGGAAGTAGCAGTGACATAGAAAATTACTATGGATTTATGGAGCTGTGCAGAGGGTTTAAACGTGTGGAAAATCTTGTGAAAACAGCAGAAAATAATCCCAGTAGCTCACTTTTTTCTCAGATAAGTGTGGAGGATGAAAATGCTGTAACTCTTATTACAATCCACGGTTCTAAAGGGCTGGAATACGACACTGTATTTTTTATCCATAACTCCAAGGGAGACAGAGGAGACAGAGGTCTTGATTTTCAGATTAAACTGGATGAAAATTATGAGAAGCTTGAAAACTTTATTATTCTCAATGAGAAAAGTCGTGGGCTCATATTAGGGGATACAGGAGAATCTTTTTCACAGTACAAATTTTTATATGACCTCCCTTTAAAAAAACTTCAAGAAAAGATAAATACATGGTATGTGGGACTCACAAGAGCTAAACGGAACCTCTTTATAGTGCTTGGTAGTTGCAAAACTGAAGATTATCTGGTTCATGCCTTGAAAACCCTTCCTACAGTTACTGGAGAGTTTCAGAATAAGAAAAGAGATTCTGTAGAAGAGGAAAACCAAAAAAGTTCAGAGATAGTTTTAGATCTCAATCTTTCATCTTTTTCAGAAGAGGAAAAAGAAAAAAATCTTCAGGAACAGAAGGAGTTTCTGAGAACATCTCATAATCGTCAGCATAGGAAAATATTGGGTACAGCAATTCACTATTATCTGGAAAACATAAAATATCTCAATCTCGAGGAGCAGGAAAAAAGTAAGAAAAATACTCTTTCAAAATACGGAGGAGAATTGGGAGTAGAGAATCTAAAAAAAATTCTTGAAAGTCAGGAACTTCAAAACTCTTTGGAAAAAAATAGAGATATCTTTTCAGAAAAATGGGACTATATCCACTCAGAATTTAGCATAAAATTGGAAGAGAAAGAGAAGAGAATCGACAGGATGATGATAAGAAAACCTCAAGGGGAACAACGAGGGGAGATACTCATAGTGGATTACAAAACCGGAGTATGGGATGATATTCAGCTTATGGAGTATGAAAAGGCAGTGGAAAATATTCTGCTTTCTGAGAAACTTCAAAATTTTTATAAAATAAGTTCCAGATTCATGAGTATAGAACTTCCCGAGACTGAAGAGGGAGGTGAGACAGATGAGTTTTAAAGAGAAATATATAAACAGGTACCTTTTTATTGTTTTGGGAATAATGGTAGTCATTTTCCTTTTTTCTCACAGTTCTGGAGAGGACTCATCAAAACAGAGCGGAATAATAGTGGCTCTGCTGGCATATCTTCCCATAAGTATAGATATAGATGGGGAAAATATGATGTTAGTCAGTATGATTGTAAGAAAAAGTGCTCATATGACAGAATATTTTATTCTTACCTTGAGTATTGTCAGATATCTTTTTTCAATAGAAAAAAATAGTCCATATCTCTGGTCTGGACTCCTGGCGTTTTTTTATGCCTGCTCTGATGAGTTCCATCAAACTTTTATTCCAGGACGAGCCGGTCTTTTTACCGATGTACTGGTGGATTCGGTGGGAATAGTGGCCGGACTTATGGGAGTATATCTGTTAAAAAAATATTTTTACCAGGAAGAAAGATAAAATAAAAAAATCCAGTATATATCTCTAGGAAACAAAAAAAATTTTTTTGGAGGTAAAATTATGTTTAAAGGATTTAAAGATTTTATAGCTAAGGGAAATGTTTTTGATATGGCAATCGGTATAATTATAGGTGCAGCTTTTTCTAAAATAGTTGCATCATTTGTGGCAGATATTCTGACACCTTTTTTAGGCCTTGTTACAGGTGGTATAAATTTTAAGCATCTAGTTTATACTATTAAAGAAGCTCAGGGAGAGATTCCCGCTCTTACTGTAAATTACGGAAACTTTATTCAGACAGGCATAGATTTTCTGTTTATAGCTTTTTCTGTATATATGTTTATAAAGTTTATAGAGAACGTGAAAAAAAGAGCACTTGCTGAAAAAGAAAAAATAGAAGAGGTAAAGGAAGATCCAAAAGATGTAAAGCTTTTGGAAGAGATAAGAGACCTATTAAAAAAATAGGAGAAAGGAGTTTTTATGTACAATTTTAGAGAGAAAAAAAGTCATACAGGAAGAAATATATTTTTATCTCTTGTTTTGATTCTAGCCCTATCAGGGGGAGGATTATATTATTTTAAACCCGAAATTTTTCAAGAAATATTGAAAGTAGATATAAAGACAGGGGATAGCAGTCTTAAAAGTGAGGGAAAAGCAGGGACAGAGATAAAAAAATCTCTTTACTTGAATGAGTATAGGGGTGAGATCTTTGCCACGGTACCTAACAGGGAGGGAGAAAGTATCCAGCTGAAGGTGGATATATACCGTCCTCAGAATTTTGAGGCAAAAACACCAGTGGTAATCTATATACCTGGGAAAAACTGGCTTTTGGAAAAAACTGACTTAGAAAACAATGAACTTTTTAAAAAAATAAAGGAGCTCACAGGAAGAGGAATTACAGTAGCAGTCCCTGAATACCGGGATGCTCTTCAAGCCCCTTTTCCAGCCCAAATTCATGACATCAAAGGTGCTGTGAGATATCTTAAGGGAAACAGTGAAAAATATGGTCTATTAAAAGATTCTTTTGCTGCAATAGGTGAGGATACTGGAGGATCTCTGGCCCTTATGCTGGGAAGCACAGAGGAGAGAAGGGAGTTTGCTGGAGAAGTAGGAGATTATAAGGAAGAGAATACAATGGTAAAGGCTACAGCGGTTTTTGGAGCGGTGACGGATCTGATGAATCTTTCTCCGGATATGAGTAGTAAGATTCTTTCTAGAGAAGAAGCGATAAAAAAATTCGATTCCAATGAGGCTATGGAGGCAGCTCTTATAGATTTCGGAGATTCTCCTGACCAGGGAATGAAGCTGATAAGAAAACTGAGAAAAGATAGAAATGTTAAATCCCCTTACTGGGAAAAAGTAATACTTACAGAGATGGCGAGTCCGATGTACTACATAAATGAAAAAACAGCTCCAGCTCTCATAGTCCATGGAGTAGGCAATACAGATGTTCCACTCAGACAGAGTTTGAAATTTGTGGAAAATTTGATGAAAAATAGCGTTGAAAATATCTACCTGAGCAACTCAAAGGGTGGAGCAGGATATCAGAGCGATGAGATAGGAGACTTTACAAATCTCTGGCTCATAAAAAAGCTTAATTTCTAATACTGAAAAAATCAGAAGAGGCAGAAGGGGTAACTCCCTCTGCCTCTTTGTTATTTCTTTATTTTATGAAATTGTAATCCCTCTTCCCTTACCCCATGTTCTCTGTATAGATTCAGTTTATAAGGATACTGGCCTTTTATTATCTCTTTTACAGCGGATATGGTTTTTTCATTTTCCATATTGGGAGCAACCACAGTTCTCACCTCATGGAGTTTATTCGTATCCAGAAGAAGCTGGAGATTTTTGAGTACAGCGGAATTATCCTGTCCCGTAACTGCTATGTGCTCTGCTGGATCTATACTTTTAATATCTAGCATAAACTTATCTGTGATTTCTAAAAATTCCCTATGAAGAGAGAGATCTGTTCCGCCATTGGTATCCACAAAACATGTAAGATTCAGCTCACTTTTAACTTTTTTAAAGAGTTCAGCTAGGAAGGAGATATTCAGTGTGGCTTCTCCTCCACTTACAGTTATTCCCTCTATAAAAGGGGATACTGATTTTATTTCTGTAAAGAGTTCTTCCACAGAATAATCTTTAGTTTTGGGAGAGGAAAGATTGCCACAGACATTTATACATCTGTCACAATGGGTACATTTTTTTTCTGACCAGAAAATTTTATTTCCTGTTCTAGAGAGAGCCTGACTGGGGCAGGTATCCAGACAGACTCCGCAGTTTAGACAGTGGTTTATGGTTTCAGGATTATGACAATAGGTGCAACGGAAGTTGCATCCCTGAAAAAATATAACCATTCTGTTTCCAGGACCATCTATGCATGAAAATCTTATAATTTTATTTACTATTGCCATATTATCCTCTTAATTTTCTATCGAAAGCCCTGCTTCCATTCTTAGCTCCCATTCCGAAAACAGTGGAGTTATTTTTTACTGCCTCTCCTTTCTCTAGTTTTTCTACTTGGGATTTTTTAACCAGATATCCTGTAACTCTGACTACATCACAGTCTGAACCGTAGAGAGATAGATATCTCATACCAGATGAAAAGGCCCCATCCACTATATTTCCCAGAGCAGAAAGATTCTTTTTATAAGTCTCTTCGAAGACAAAGATGTCCCCTATCCCGCTTGGGAAATACTGATGGAAAGGTGCTGACTGGATTATATGACGAAAAATTTCTGGCTCTTCTCCGACTGGAATTCTGCATCCTGGGGATATTCCAGTGTCAGTGTCAATACCTACCTGGGCATGGAGTATGATATGATCACCATGATTTTTCACGAGCTCATGAAGTTTTTTTGTTATAAGAAGTCCCAGTTGGTCAGCTTCTTGACAATGTCCAAATCGTCCTTCCCTGTTTTCCAGTTGGAGAATATGGTTTACAGCCTCAGCCAGTCCCACGATACCGAACATTCCCTTGAAAAGTTCCTTGTTAATAAATTTCTCCTGTACTAAAAAATTAGTTTTGAAGAAAGAGGTATCTTCAGTCAAAAATCTGATTCTCTCATCCATATAACCTAGCATTTTTTTTGCTGCATAGGGAAGTTTTTTCTCTAGAAAATCCTCTCTATTCTCAGAATCCTGAGCCAATCTCGAGAGCACAAGTCTCACAAGGGTGTGCCCTCCTCCTCCTATGAGAAGTCCGTTATAGCAACTAGCTATGGCATATTTTTCTGTACCAAAGTCCTCAGTGAAAACCTTATGGTTGGCAAAACTTGGTTTGGAACCGTTCATGGCATTTTTTAGACAGAGTTCCAGAAATTCCTCTGAAGTTTTTTCCTTGTCATATTTAAGGGTAAGGTTTGGGATATCTGATTGAAGTTCATCCATAACCTGCAGCAGAATTTTTCCAGCCTTAGTTTCATAAGGACCTATATTGGCATGGACAAAGGAATCTGTAAAGACTCTCTCCACATGCTTAAGGAAAAGAGTGATGGCTCTATAAGCCTCTTTTTCATCCTTTATGAAGGGATTCAGAAGCGAATCCAGATTTCCCAAAAAAACAGGGAAAGATGTGATTGAAGGTACATGATTATAGAAAATCAGGAGATTGTTTGTAGCCTCCCAGATATCTTCTGGGGGTTGGAGATCCAGGAATGAACATCCCTCACTGAGAAGTTTTTCATAATCTGGTATAATGTATCTAGGTCTGTAGGGAGCATTTCCCTCAAACATAGAACAGATAATATTTTTATTTAAAAGTTCCTGGGTATCTCCGTCTATATTCAAAACCTGGAGAGTACTTTCAGCCTGTCCTGCCAGCTGAAGCAGTTGCTGTTTGTAAGTAAGGGCTGTATTCTGTAAAATATTTAAAACATGATTCATCTATTATCTCCTTTTATTTTCCTGATATTGAAAGCTCTCCTATAAGAACAGCGGGAGAACCGATTCCTCCCATGCTAAATTCTAATTTATCCGAAAGAGCTTCGATATTTTTCAGAAGCTGGAAAAAATTTCCTGCTACCGTAACTTGTGTAACTGGATGAACCATTTTTCCATCTCTGTAGAGGAATCCCTCTGCTGAAAGGGAAAAATCTCCAGAAACAGGATTCAAACCGCTGTGAAGACCTGCAAGCTCTGTCAGTATTAAAACTTCATTCTTTTTTGTTATTATCTCCTCCCAAGTGAACTCTCCCTCTTCCACGTAGATGTTCGTAGCAGATATTCCCACACTTCCAGCATAGGAAGACTTGAAACCATTACCTGTGGGCTGGACTCCAAATTTTCTAGCTGTCTTTAAGTTATGGAGATACGTGGTAAGAACTCCTCCATCTATAATTTTTTTGTAGGCAGTTGCCACTCCCTCATCATCAAACCCTCTTGAAGAACTCCCTTTTTCCATAAAAGGATTTTCCACTAGAGTAAAGTTTTCAGAAGAAATTTTATCTCCTATTTTTCCCTTTAAAAGAGAGAGACCTTTGTCCACAGATTCTCCTGAAAAAATTCCCATAAAAGACCCCAAAAGTGAGGTAAAGGCTTCAGATTTGAAAATAACAGGATATTTTCCAGTTGCTACCGGAGTTCCTCCCAATTTTTCCAATGCTTTTTCTACTGCCTGAATTGCAAGTTTTTTGTGATCATAGTCTGCGATATCATTTCCTGTTATGAAAGCTGATCCGGTTTTATTTTCCTCCCCCTCTCTGACAACCACAGAGACATATGCGGCCCCCGAATTACTGCTGGAACTCAAGTGGAGACCCTGGGAGTTTCTGAGAACTCTCTCACCCTTTCCTGATTGGAAAAGTGAATAATTCACAACTGCCACTCTGCTGTCCAGAGATTTGGCGTACTCCTCCATATCCTTGGCAAATTGTATCTTTTCTTCTGGGGTAACTTCCTGAAAATCTTCTCTGTAATTTTCTACGGGAACATACTGGGAAGAGCCTGGGTAGATTTCGACTCTGTCACGATTTTCTAGAACTTTTCCATTGTTAAGGACTTCGGCTATGAGTTCATGGATAGATTTTTGAGAGATTTTTGTAGTATAGGAATATCCCATTTTTCCTCTTACGATACCTCTCAGGGAAACTCCCAGACCTTTGGCATTTTTATAGGAATCTATTCCTCCTTGGAATACCTTGACTGAAAAGCTCTCCCCTCTGGAATAATAGATTTCAAATTCGTCCAACTCCTGGCATTCTGAAGCAACTGTATAAAGTTCATCTATGAAATTTTCTATTTTCATTATTTTCTTCCTCCCACAGTAATATTTCTTACACGGATTGCAGGTTGTCCCACATTGGTGGGGATAGTTCCGCTTACTGATCCACACATACCTTGGGCCTGAGCAAAATTGTCTCCTACCATATCTATCTCTAGGAGAGTTTTGGGTCCGTTTCCTATGAGAGTAGCTCCTTTTACAGGTTTTGTTATCTTGCCGTTTTCAATGAGGTAGGCCTCCATGACTGCAAAGTTAAAATCTCCAGTAGCTGGATTGACCGAACCTCCACCCATATATTTTGCATAGATTCCCTTTTCCACAGAACGTATCATATCTTCAAACTTATCAGTTCCAGGTGCTATAAAGGTATTAGTCATTCTGGAAGTAGGTGGATAGGCATAGCTCTGACGTCTTCCGCTTCCAGTAGATTGGGCACCCATTCTTTTTCCACCCAGTTTATCAATCATGTATCCCTTGAGAACTCCATGTTGGATGAGAATTTTCCTTTGAGGGATATTCCCTTCGTCATCCACAGAGAGAGTTCCCCACTCATTCTCCATGGTTCCATCGTCAATGGCTGTAACTTTAGGATTGGCAACCAACTGCCCCACTTTTCCACAGAAAACAGAGGTGCCCTTGGCCACAGAGGTGGCTTCCAGTCCGTGTCCACAGGCTTCATGAAAAATTACTCCTCCGAATCCGTTATCGATGACTACTGGCATCTGTCCGCTTGGACAGAGGTCTGCTTCCACCATTGTAACAGCTATACGAGCAGCTTCCTGGGAGATATATTTTATATCTAGATTTTCTATAAACTCAAATCCTTTGGCAGCTCCGGGAGCCAGGTAACCTGTCTGCATATCTCCATCTTTGGAAGCCACACACTGAACTGTGAATCTTGTTCTCACCCTTTCGTCCTCAATAAGCTCCCCGTGGGAGTTAGCTATAAGAATTTTCTGGGTGTAGTCCCCATATATAACTTTAACTTGGGTAATGAGAGGACTATAATCGCTGGCATATCTGTCAGCGATTTTCATATAGGCTATTTTTTTTCTTTGCTTACATCATTGGGCATAATCTCTATTCTATTGACATTCTTTACTGTTTTTTTCTCCAAAGATATAAGTTTCACAACAGGAGTGCCCTCTATTGCCGAAGCTGCCTCAGTAGCTAGGGTAAGAAGAGAGGTTTCGGAGGAATCATTGGTATAGGCATAGACATCAAAAAGATCTTTAATTATCCTGATTCCAACTCCGTAATCTCTTCCTGACAGGGAGTTTTCAATCTTACCTCCTATAAGGGTGATACTGTTGTCCCATCTGTCTTCTGCAAAAATCTCTGCGAAATCTCCTCCAGTGGAAAGGGCTTTTTCTAAAACTCTTTCCAGCAGCTCTTTTTCAATCATAAATGGATCCTCCTGATTTATATTTTTAATCTGTTTTTATTATATCACAAAAACTTTAAGAATGAAATTAGACTATATAGTCAAAAACATACATATTGAGCATTAAAAACAAACATCAGAAGGATATATTTTTTATATAGGTTCTACTTGAGGTATTCATATATTTTGAAAAGTGTGGTATAATTTCAGAACTTTTGAACGTGTTTTCAGATTAAATGGGGAGAATTACGCTAATAAAGAAAAAGTATACCGAGGAGTAAGAGAGATGAAAAAAAGTTTTTTGACAGCCATGATAACTCTTTCAACTTTATTTTTCACAGGATGTGGAAATTCAGTTAAGGAAAAAGAGTTTATAGGGAAAGCTAATAGTTTTACAGGAGACATAAAAGTAAAAGTTACCACAGCAGGAGATCAGATAAAAGATCTTGAGTTGGTATCTCATAAGGATACTCAGCACATTGTGGACAGAACGTTCCCGATTATGAAAGAGAGAATACTGAAGAGTCAGACACCTATAGTTGACAGTGTGTCAGGAGCAACTTACACTTCCACAGGAATAAAAAAAGCTGTAGCTGAGGCTTTGAAATCAGAAGGGAAAGAGTTTGGAACTATAAACCTGAGAACAAAGGGACCTGAGCAACCGGTAGCCAATCTGGAGACAGTTAAGACAGATCTTCTAATAGTTGGAGGAGGACCAGCAGGTCTTGCTGCGGCAATATCTGCCAAGGAAGCGGGACTAGAGAATATAATAGTTATAGAAAAACTGGATATACTGAGTGGGAACGGAAAATATGATATGAACTTCTATGATCTTATCAATTCTGAAGCTGAGAAAAAAGCTGGAGTCCAAGATTCTGTAGAAAAACTGATAGCAGATAATTCAAATTCCATGGATTCACCAGAGAGAACAAGAGCTCAGGCTCAAGGTTCAGCAATACTGGATAAGTGGCTGAGAAGTATGGGAATTAAGCTGAATCATTATTATGGAAAAAGAGGACATATGGCTGAAGCCGATCAGTATGCTGGAGCTCATATTCAAGACGGTATGGAAGCAAAAGTGAAAGCTTTAGGAATCGATGTGAGAACAAACACTAAAGGACTAGATCTTTTAATGGATAAGGGTACTGTTAAAGGTATCAAAGTACAGAATGGAAATAACTTTTATGAGATAGAAGCTAAGGCTTTTGTAATGGCAACAGGAGGATTCTCGGCAAACAAGGAGCTTCTAGCTAAATATGCCCCGGGAACAGAGGAGTTCCAGACTTCTAATCAGATAGGTGCAACAGGAGATTTTATCCCTGTTTTCCAGCAACATGGGATAGCCACAGCTAATCTGGATGTAATAAATATTTTCCCTTTCATCATAGGAGCTACTAGAGATCTTACAGGTGGAGGAGACGGGTTTATGCTTGTGAATAAGAATGGAGAGAGATTTACCAGTGAGCAGATAACTTATGCTACAAGACAGGCCACTGCTAAAAAAATACTTGATCAGCCTGATAGTGAGGTTTTTTACGTATATGATGAAAATCTTTATAAGTCAAGCTACCGTCTTCAAAAGCATACAGCTGCAGGTCTCCATACAAAAGCAGAAACTTTAGAAGAGTTAGCAGATGTGATGGGAATCAATCCTGAGAACCTTAAAAAGACAATGGAAAGTTTCAATGCTGCAATCCGTGGTGAAATAGCAGATCCATTTAGGGTAAAACCTTTTACAAGAGAGATCAGGACAGAGGGACCTTACTATGCAGTACAGGTTGAATCAGCTGTTCATATGACAAGAGGTGGAGTTGTTGCTGATGAAAAAACTCAGGTTTATTCAGAAGATGGGAAAAAAGTTGAAGGGCTTTATGCAGCTGGAGAAGTTGTGAGTTCCAATGCTGCTTACAGTGCTGCTGTTATATTCGGAAGAATAGCTGGAGAGGAAGCAGTAAAATTTATAAAAAAATAGTGCAGTGAAAAAAGAGTGCATTCTTTGTACTCTTTTTTTTGTAAAATAATATTTGCATTTTTAGATATAAAAGGCTAACATGTAATGTAGGAGTATATATTCCATAAGATAAAGGACGTGAGAATTTGGGAAAAATTTTTATAAAAAAAGACAGAGAAAAACTTTGGTATAGCGGTCACCCTTGGATATACTCAGGAGCAGTGGAAAAGATAGAGGGAAATCCTGAAGCGGGGAGTATTATAGAAGTTTATAACTCTAGAAAAGAGTTTATAGGTTACGGACATTACAATAAAAGTTCTAAAATAATGGTGCGTATGCTGGAGAAAAATGGTGAGAAAAAAGTTAATTTAGAGTGGTACTGTGAAAAAGTAAGAGAAGCCCTTCAGTTGAGAGAGATGTTGGGGATAAGAAGCAACGGCTATAGACTTATTCACAGTGAGTCAGATTTTCTTCCTGGAGTTATAGTTGACCGTTTCGGAGATTATTTAGTGGTTCAGGCTTCGACTATGGGAATGGAAAGGGATAAAAATCTTCTGGTAGAAGCTTTTAAGAGAGAGATACCGGGGCTCTTAGGAATATATGAGAAAAGTGAGGGAGACGGAAGAAAACTTGAAGGACTGGAAGAAAAATCTGGAATACTTTTCGGTGATGTACCCGATGAGATTGAAATTTATGAAGGAGATGCCAAGTTCACCATAGACCTGAAAGGTCAGAAAACAGGATTTTATTCAGATCAGAGAGATAACAGAATACTTATGGGGGCTCTTTCAAAAGGCAAAGATTTCCTAGATGTATGTAGTTATACGGGAGGTTTTTCTCTACATGCCATGGTAAAAGGTGCAAAATCTGCTACACTTATAGATGTCAGTGAGGATGTACTCAATGTGGCTCGGAAAAATCTTTCGGGGTATGAGGGTGTAGAATATATCAAAGGAAATATTTTTCAGGTTCTGAGAGATCTGGCAAAAGAGGGACGTAAGTGGGATATAGTAAATCTAGACCCTCCAAAACTGGCTCCCAACAGAAGAGATTTAGATAAGGCATTGAAGGCCTATAAAGATATAATTCTGAATGGAATAAAGCTGACTAAAAACGGTGGTTTACTGGCTATCTACAGTTGTAGTGGTGCAGTGACGAGCTCAGACCTAAGGATGGCTCTGGCTTATGCGGTTAAAGATGCTGGAGTACGTGCAGTTATAGTAAATCAACTTCATCAGAGTCAGTGTCACCCAGTCTCTGTAGCAGTACCAGAGACCGAGTACCTGAAAGGTTTCCTAGTGAGAATCGGAGAGTAATAGAGAATGAAGGGTTTCAGTTATAATCTGAATCCCTTTTTTTATATTCTCAGAACTACTGCCCACAAAACTTAGACGTATTCTCCCAGAATCTGGAAGCTGGGGATAGAAAATTTTTCCAGGGAGGAGAGACACTCCCTTCTCTCTGCATTTTTTGTAAAAAATATCTTCAGGAATATTTTCATTCAGCTTTATCCAGATAAAAAATCCTCCCTGAGGATAGTTGAGAATCTCAATTTCAGGAATCTCTTTCAGTAGCTCCACCATAAGAAAACATTTTTCTCTAAAAACTTTTCTCAGATTTTCAGTATGTTTTTGAAAATATCCCTTCTCTAAAAATTTTTCTAAAATTTTCTGATTTAGACCTGAAGTTGTTGTATCCAGACTATATTTGGTAAGAAGTATTTTTTCCATGAAATTGGGAGGGGGGAGCATAAGAGCTGTGGATATTCCCGGCATAATACTTTTGGAATAAGTTCTGAGATAGATAACCCTTTCATCGCCCATTCTGTCCAGACTTTTAAGGGGGAAGGGCTTATCTTCAGTATAGTAAAACTCTCTGAAGCTATCATCTTCAATTATATAAAAATCATATTTTTGAGCTAGCCGAAGAAGCTCTTTTCTTCTTTCTAGACTCCAGAGAACTCCTGTGGGATTTTGAAAATTTATTACCTCATAGACAAAATCTATCTTCTCTTTCTGAAGAAGAGCTCGAAACTCATCCATGTCCCAACCCTCATGTTTCAGATCTACAGAGATAACTTTACAGGAATCCCGGAAAAGATTGAGAGCATTTAGGTAGGTAGGAGCAGAAAGGGCCACTACAGGTTTTCTCTCAGAGGAAAAGGCACGGATGATAATTTCTAAAGCCTGCTGAGTTCCTGAGGTTATAAGGATATCTTTTTCAGTAACAAAAATATCATCTTTTTCCAGTTCCTCGCTCAAAAGTTTTCTAAGGGAGAGAAGTCCCTGTACATTCTGATACTCGAAGATCTCCCCTCCGAACTGGTCAATGACTTCACAGGCCAACTGTTTATAGAGTTCTGATGGAAAATTTTCAGAGCTCGGAGTTCCGTTGAAAAAATCTATAAACTCATGTTTTCCTCCCTGCCCGTATCTGAAGTTATCGATAATAGAGGATAGCCCCTGATTCATAGAAAAATTATTATGTTCCTTTACAAAGGAGCCTTTTCCAGGAATTTTTCGATATAGCCATTTTCCTCCAGAAGATTATAGGCCTGGAGAGCTGTCTGGATACTTATATTAAATTTTAGAGCTGTGTGTCGGAGAGAGGGAAGTTTTTTTCCTGGCGGAAAGTGCCCAGAGGCAATCTCTAATTTTATACTGTTGAATATCTGCTTATAAAAACTTTCATCTATATTTTTGTTCATGGTTATCTCTGTCTTTGTCATAAAAACCTCCTATTCAATTGATTTTATCATGTTGTTTTTGTATTATCAATGAAAAAAGTGTTACATAACAGTTTTATATGGGAAGGGTTGCAATTTGTTTATCTTAGTAATAGAATAATGACATGGAATAATAAAATTTATAGAGGAGAAAAAAATATGGAAAAAAAATTTACAGGTTTTGGAACAGAAGCAGTACATGCAGGAGCAGAGAAAAATCCCTTCGGATGTTTAACAACTCCAATCTATCAAACATCAACTTTTGTTTTTGATACAGCAGAGCAGGGAGGAAGAAGATTTGCTCTGGAAGAGGGAGGACATATATATTCAAGACTAGGAAACCCAACTTTAGATGTAGTGGAGAGAAAGATAGCCCAACTTGAGAAAGCTGAAGCTGCTGTGGCTTTTGCTTCAGGTATGGGAGGGATCGCGGCAGTATTCTGGACTTTCTTAAAAGCTGGAGATCACGTAGTGGCAGATAAAACTCTTTACGGATGTACATATGCTTTAATGAGTCACGGACTTACAAAATTTGGAGTAACAGTTGATTTTGTGGATATGTGTGATATCGCAGCAGTTAAAGGAGCTATAAAAGAGAATACGGCAATGCTTTACTTTGAAACTCCTGCTAACCCTAATCTAAAAATTGTAGATATCAGTGAGATTGCAAAGATAGCTGATGGAAAGATGAAGGTTGTAGTGGACAACACTTTTGCTACTCCATACCTGACTAATCCAATAACTCTTGGGGCAGATATAGTTGTTCACTCTGCAACAAAGTATCTGAACGGACATGGAGATGTTATCGCAGGATTTGTGGTTGGAAATATGCAGGATATGTTAAAAGTTAGATTAGAAGGAGTTAAAGATTTCACAGGAGCAGTACTGGGAGCTTTCGAAGGATTCCTTGTAACAAGAGGATTAAAAACTCTAGAGATCAGAATGGAGAGACACTGTGACAATGCCATGGAAATCGCTAAGTTCCTAGAGACTCATCCTAATGTTGAAGCTGTTTACTATCCAGGACTAACTAACCACCCAGGTCATGAGATTGCTAAAAAACAGATGAGAAAATTTGGAGGAATAATAGCCTTTGAAGTTAAGGGTGGAGTGGAAGCTGGAAAGAAACTTCTGAACAGCTTGGAGCTTTGCACTCTTGCAGTAAGTCTGGGAGATTGTGAAACTCTTATCCAGCACCCTGCATCAATGACTCACTCCCCGTACACTAGAGAAGAGAGACTGGAAGCTGGAATTACAGATGGACTGATCAGACTTTCTGTAGGGATTGAAAATGCAGCGGATATCATAACTGACCTTAAAACTGGATTAGATAATCTATAAAATAATAAAAAATGTTAATTTTAACTTTACAAAACCAATTATTTATTGTATACTAAGCTACAATTAGATATGAGGTTAGTCCACTTCTATGTTCGGAGCCTAAGGCCGATGGCGTTGATGACATAAAAACTGTGGATTAAGTATTG
>X329_Bleak__coassemble_889_pt1 | contig 17173 bp, 20 predicted proteins | sample X329_Bleak__metabat2_low_PE_005 | metagenome-assembled genome bin X329_Bleak
TTTAGGCATCTTTTGTTATAAAATAGCATCTCAGAACTATTAAAGATAAAAAGGAGTTTTAAATCAATGGATTCAAAAAAATTAAACTGGCGTATGCTGGCTATGATGGGATTCACAGTTGTTTGGGGATTCGGAAACGTTGTTAATAACTATGCAAATCAAGGACTTACAGTTGTAGTATCTTGGGTTTTGATTCTTGCATTATATTTTTTACCTTATGCTCTTATGGTTGGAGAGATGGGATCTGTTTTTGACCAGAAAGCTGGAGGAGTTTCAGGTTGGATTGGTTCAACTTATGGACCGATGATAGCATATTTAGCCGGATGGACATATTGGGTTGTACATATACCTTACCTTGCACAAAAGCCACAAAGTGCTGTTGTTGCCCTTAGCTGGGTATTTTTCCAAAATGGAGATCTTATAAAAGCTTTTAATCCTCTAGTACTACAAAGTATTGTTTTGGGAATATTCCTACTTTTACTTTGGATGTGTTCAAAAGGAATGAATTCAATGAAAAAACTAGGAGCTCTTGCAGGAACTTCTATGTTCTTTATGGGAATATTATATATTCTTCTTACTGTGGCGGCACCATCTATAGTTGGAGCTAGATCAGCTACTGCAGCTTGGGAACTTTCAACTTTTATGCCGAAATTTGATTTTACATATTTCACAACAATATCTATGCTAGTATTTGCTGTTGGTGGATGTGAGAAAATTTCTCCATATGTTAGAGATGTTGAAAATCCTAATAAAAATTTCCCTAAGGGAATGATAGCTCTTGCAGTAATGGTAGGAATGTCTGCTTTACTTGGATCTTTTGCTATGAGAATCATGTTTGATAGTAACAATATCCCTTCAGACCTTAAAATGAATGGTCAGTATTATGCATTTAAACTTTTAGGTGAATACTACGGAGTAGGAAATGTACTGTTAATATTATATGCAGTAGCAAATACACTATGCCAAATATCAGCTGTTATGTTTTCAATAGATGCTCCTCTTAAGATACTTATTGGAGAGGGAGACAGAAACTATATTCCAGAATTTTTCACAAAAACAAATGAAAATGGAGCACCTGTAAACGGATACAAACTTACAGCAGTTCTTGTTGGAATACTTATCATAATACCAGCAGTAGGTATTGGAGATATGAATAATCTTTATAACTGGCTTCTAGATCTGAACTCTATTGTTATGCCACTTAGATACCTATGGGTTTTCCTAGCATACATCGGACTTAGAGGATTTATTAAAAACAAAGAGCTAAACAGCCATGCTGGATTTAGATTTGTAAAGAATGATAAAATAGCTACACTGATTGGAGCATGGTGTTTTGCCTTTACAAGTTTTGCATGTTTGATGGGAATTTTTCCTAAAAATATAGAAACATTCAGTTCAGAGTGGTTCTTCCAGATTACTCTTAATATACTTACTCCAATTGTTCTAGTAGGACTTGGGCTTATATTCCCTAAAATAGCTAGAAAGCACAATAAATAATGCCAGCAAAATATTAAATACATAGAAAAAAGAGAGGAGGTCAGAATATTCTGACCTCCTCTCTTCCATTATATATCTTAAATTTTATTTGTCGAGCTCTTCCATAAGGAAGTTGGCACATTTTCCATAGACTTCTTCATTTACTGTGGAGATTATCTTTGTTCCCATGGGCATAAACTCTTCAGATTCTACATTAGAATTTTTGTGAAGATAGGAGACAAAGGATGACTCACTGTAAGGTATGAGATATTCGCATCTCTTGAGTGTTTTGGGAAGCATCTTACAGCACTGTAAGAGCAATGCCTCTAGATTTATTTTCTGTTTAGCACTAATCTCAATTATATTATAGTGCTTATATTTTTCCTTAAGTTCAGTTAAAATTTCATCAGAAGTTATATCTACTTTGTTGAGAGCTAGGATCATAGGTTTGTCCATACACTGAAGTTCTCCAAGGACATTTTCCACTGCTGCAATCTGTTCTTTCACTGTAGGACTTGAAGCATCTACTACATGGATGATAAGATCTGAAAATATAACCTCTTCCAGAGTGGATTTGAAAGCCTCTACCAGTTCGTGAGGAAGCTTTCTCACGAATCCTACTGTATCTGTGAGAGAGGCTATTCTTCTGTCTGGAAGGGTTATAGCTCTCGTGGTGGTATCAAGTGTAGCAAAGAGAAGATTTTCAGCGAATACATCCTCTTTTTTAGATGAGTTATCCCCTGGATAAAGTTCAACTACAACATTTCTTAGGGAAGATTTTCCAGCATTGGTATATCCAGCCAAAGAAATTTTAGGGATTCCAGATTCTTCTCTACGTCCTCTCTGAATTCCACGATGTTTTCTGATTTTTTCCAGTTCCTCTTTTAGGTCGTGTATGGCTTCTCTTATCCTTCTTCTGTCTATTTCAAGTTTTTTCTCTCCAGGACCTTTAGTTCCTATTCCTCCCCCTGTACGGGAAAGCATAGATCCCAGTCCTATAAGTCTTCCGCTACGATACTTCAGTTGAGCTAGCTCAACTTGGATTTTAGATTCTCTGGTTTTAGCACGTCTTGCAAAAATTTCAAGAATCAGTGTTGTACGGTCTATAACTTTGCATCCAGTAATAAGCTCCAGGTATTTTATCTGTATTCCAGAAAGTTCATCATCAAAAATTAGAAGATTGGCACCTTTTACCTGTTGAAGCAGAGCAAGAGATTTGGCTTTTCCACTTCCTATGAAAAAAATTGGATCAGGCTTCTGTTTTTTCTGAAACATTCTATCTACAACTTTAATATTACAAGCTCTAGCCAGTTCTCCCAATTCATCTAAACTCTCATTTGAATCTGTTCCCACAAGAATAGCTATCTCTTCATCTGACTCGATTATCTCTCTTTTTTTTAGTTCAGTTTCAGTATTCTCTATCTTTTCTAAAAAATCAAAAGCCTCAGCTTTCTCAACAGAAAGAGGTCCTATCTGCTCATAGCCTAAAATTCCATCTGTAACCTTACAGAAACCGATATTTATTCCAGTTATTCCATCTTCCTGAATACCAATTGCAAGAACAGCATCTAATTTAAGTTTGATAAGAGCAGAAATGTCCACACTGGAAAGATTCGAGTATCCACTAGGATGGGTATGGACTATTCTAACTCCACTTAATCTTTTTTCAGTAACATTCAGTATAGGAAGTTGAACTGTATTGGAGTCTCCTATAGAGACTTCAATAACTTTTCCCTTTCTGTCTATTGCAACATTTATCTCACGATTTATTTTCATACTTATATGGGATATAAGCTGAACAATCTCCTGATTAAATAGAGAACCTTTATCCACTTTTATTTCATAAAGTCCGTCTAAGGTCTCTAAAATATAGTCTTTAATTCCCTCTGTATTTCCTACAATCATTTTATCACAACCTTTTTAATTTTTAACTTTGAATCCCTTTTCTGTCTTTTCTATAAGACCTTGCTTTAAAAGAGTTCCCATAGCTCTTTTGAAAGCTTTTTTACTCATGTCGAAGAAATTTTTTATATCTTCTGGAGATGAGGCATCATTGAATCTGAAATTATCTTTAAGAAGATTCATTTTCTCAAGTATAAATTCAGCATCTTTTCCCATCTGTTCAGAAACTATGGCTCTTGTAGAAAGGTCTAATTTACCATCCTCTCTCACTCTTATAACTCTTGCGTCTACAGTATCTCCAATCTGAAATTCTTTGAAACACTCGCTCTTAGGTATAAGTCCGAAATATCTGTCATCTACAGCTACGAATACTCCAATCTCAGGATTTATATTATAAACTGTTCCTGAAACCTGATCCCCTTTTTTATAATCTTTACATGGAAGCAGGAAGTTGTATATTTTCATTGTAGCAGATACTCTTCCTTTACTATCTTCATAAAGTCCTACCAGGTGAGTCTCTCCAATTTTTACTTTGATATTCTGCTGACCGATAGGAAGAAGAACATCTTTATTCAGTCCCCAGTTGAGGAATGCTCCCAGGTTAGGATTAATATCTACAACTTCAAGTTTGGCAAGAGTTCCAACTATAGCTTCAGTTTTTCTGAAAGTTGCTGTAAGTCTGTCTTCAGAATCTCTATACACAAGAACTTCCACTTCATCTCCGATATTTATCTCTCTCTCTTCCATCTCATTATTTGGAAGAAGAACTGTTTCTTCACTCTCCTCCTCCAAAGATTTTAGCTGTGCTCCAATCTTAGTGATGGTGAAAACCACCATTTTTTGTCTCTTTCCTATTTTAATCATAATTCACTCTCCTTAAAATTTCAAAACTATGTAATAGTTCTTTCACTATATTTCTATATTTTAACTTTATTTTTTTATAATATAGTAGTATGATAATAAAGTATACCACGAAATTGGAATAAAATAAATAGAATGGAGAATAAAGAGCTATGTTTAGAGGTTTGCTTAATTTAACAAAGTACAACAGAAATATAAAAAATAGTTTTTTTGTAAATTTTCTTTCAACATTTATAATGCAGGGAATATTTCTTGTTTTTATAGGGATATATATAAAATCTCTGGGGTATGGAGAGGGAGATGTAGGAAAAATTCTGGCTGTAAATAATATTTCAGTAGCTGGGGGATCTCTGCTCATGGCATATATTATGATGCGTTATAGCAGGAAGACCTCTCTTATTTTTGGAGTTCTCTCCATGTCTATAGGTATGTATGGCATAAGTTTTTTCAGTTCCATGGGAGCACTGATATTTTTTTCGGGAATAATTGGTATGGGGTTCGGATTTCCTCTTACTGCCATGGGAGTCCTGCTTACGGAAAATTCCAGACCTGAAGAACGTGTGGATATTTTCAGTACCAATTTTATAATTCAAAGTTTAGGAGCAGTTTTCGGAAGTTATTTTGGTGGTAAAATTTCATCTGTTCTCACTCAAAATTTCAGCGAAACTAAAGCTATTCCTATACTGTTTTTTCTCTGTGCTACTGTTCTTCTGGGAGCAATATTTCCGATTCAGAAGCTGGAAGAAAAAAAGGAAGTTAGAGAGAAAAAAAGAAAAAAACTATATTATAGTTTAGGTGTTCTTATGAAAGGGAAATCTTTAGGCTATCTTATATATAATACTGTTATCGGTTTCGGTGCCGGACTGGTAGTTCCTTTTTTTAGTGTTTACCTGAAGTTTGCTCTGAATATAGAAGATTCATGGGTAGGGAATATCATGGCTCTTTCTCAGGTTGGATTGGTTGTGGGTGGACTACTTGTTCCTTATGTTTCTAGAAAATTGGGGAAAGTCAAAACAGTGATAGTATGCCAGTTGCTCTCGATTCCTTTTCTTATTTCTATAGCTTTTCCAACGGGACTTTTCATTGTGGCAGTGTCATTTCTTATACGTTCTACTCTGATGAATCTCAATCAGCCCTTGGTACAGAATATATCCATGGAAATTGTAGATGATGAACTGAGGCCTCTTATGAGCAGTTTAAGTCAGATGACAGCTTATTTCACAAGAGCTTTATCGGTACTTTTAGCTGGATATATTATGGAAAATTTTTCCTATAATACTCCTTATTACTTTACTGTAATTTTATACTTAATTTCCACATATCTTTTTTATAAATATTTTTATTCTTTAAACACAAAGGAGAGTTAATTATGGACAAACTTCAAGAACTTCAAGAATTTTTTAAAGCAAAACTTATAGAATATAATTTAGAAATATACTCCACTGAAAAAGCTATTTTTATAAAAGATGGAAAGAGTATGGAAAAAATCGATCTAGAGGATCTGATTGAGAAATATGAGGATATGTTTCTGGATGATGAAGAGGATTTTGATAAAGTTCTGGACCTCAATAGTTTTTCAGGAAGATGTGAACTTTTTATGGAAGAGATAGAGATGCTTTGTGCAGAAAAGAAGATAAAAACAGATAAATTTTGGGACTATCTATACAGTGTAAATTAGAAAATAAAAAACATATAAAAAAGCCCCCTATCACAATCAATTCTAGGGAATATGATAGGGGGCTTTTTTTAATGGTGATGTAAAAAAATTATACTAAATGCCATAACTAGCATTCCACTAATAACTCCAGAGATAACTAAATGGTGTTTTCCAAATTTTTCTGCAGTGGGAAGAATTTCATCCAGACAGATAAAAACCATAATCCCTGAAACCACAGCAAAAAGGAGACCGAAAATAAATTGGTTTAAGAATCTAAAAAGAAAAAAATAAGCTGCCAAAGCACCTATAGGAGCCCCAGTGGAGCTCAAAAAAGTTTAAAACAGAGCACTTCTTCTTTTCCCGGTGGCGAAGTAGATAGGAATTGCAATAGCCATTCCAACAGACAGATTGTGCAGAGCTATAGCTATGGCTACACTGATACCTAGAGTGGGATTTTCCAGTGTTGAGATAAAAGTTGTTATTCCTTCGGGGAAATTATGTATACCTATACTTATGGCAGAAAAAATCCCCATTTTATATAGACATTCTTCACTGTTTCCATGAGAAAATTCATGATTTTCTTTATGGTTTAAGAGTCTGTTAAAAAGAATCAGAAAAAGCATACCGCCAAAAAATCCAGCAGTTGTAAGAATATATCCTGTATTTCCTGGATAAACTTTCTGAATATTTTCGCTGGCCTCATGAAGAATTTCAGTGAAGGAGAGGTAGAGCATAATTCCTCCGGAAAATCCTAGAGAAAAACAGAGAATGTCGGTGTTATCTTTTTTTGTTTGGATTCCCAACCATCCTCCTATAATCATAAAAAAAGAAGATATAGCTGTGAGAAAAAAAGCGAAAAGGGTATTAGGCATAACAAATCCTCCTGTAAGGTATAGATAAATTAAAATTTTTCAAGCTTAAATATTATTCCGAAAGGCAGGATAATTTCATTTAAAAAAATCAATCTATTGATTAATTACCTAAAATGATTTAAAATACTATATAGAGATTTTTGTTTTTAGGAGGAGGAGTTTTGAAAAAATTTTTGGGATTTATCTCTTTTATAATGTTGTTGACAACTTTGTATTTTATAGCGCAGATAGGGTTAAAAGAATATTTTAATGAGTATTATTTTATAGCGCCAAATCTTATCGGAAAAAATATTGATAATAGTGAACTTAAGGGAGCAAATCTTCCTATAAAAATAGTTGAGAATCCAAGAGAGTTTTCAGAGCGTCCGGCAGGAGAGATTTTTATGCAAGATCCAGTGTCGGGAAAGAAAATAAAAAGAAATAGGATAGTAAGAGTCTGGGTAAGTAAGGGATCGGCTGATTTAACGGTTCCTGACGTGAAAGGATTGGAAGAAAACGATGCAAAATCCATAATAAATTCCAGAGGACTTTCTGTGGGGAATATATCGACTATCTCACTGCCTCTCCAGGAGGGGGAAGTTGTGGCCACAGATCCTGAAGTTGGAATAGGTATATTAAGGGGAGGGAAGGTCTCTCTTTTAGTAAATAGAAATTCCAATAAAGGAAATGTGAAAATGCCGGATCTTCTAGGAGTTACCTTGAATGAAGCGAAGGATATTCTTCAGGAAAATTCCCTAATACTTGGGGCTTTAACTTATCAGGAATTTCCGGGACTGGAATCTGGAATTGTAGTTGAGACCAGTGTAGAGGCCAATAAAAGTGTTGTACAGGGAACTGTTATAGATATTATTTTAAGCAAATAGGAAAACATTGGGAGATGATTTATATTAAAGGAAGAGTTATAAACAAGATACAGGGATTTTATTACGTAGATGTAGAGGGTGAAATTCGTGAATGCCGTCTCCGTGGAGTTCTTAAAAGAACAGAAAAAAAAGAAAACTGCGTGGTTGGAGATTGGGTTAAGATCAGTGATGAAAATTTTATAATGGAGATAGAAACTAGGAAAAATCTGCTCACAAGACCTATTGTTGCCAATATAGATAATCTTGTTATACAGTTTGCAGCAAAAAATCCTGTGATAGATTATGAGAGACTGGATCTGCTTATTCTGCATAGTTTTTTTAATCATATTCAGCCTATTGTAGTTATAAATAAGATTGATCTGATAGAAGAGGATGAAAAAAGAGAGATAGAAAAGAGACTGGAATATCTGAAACAGATAGAGGTTCCTCTGCTTTTCATCTCTACCGAAAAAAACATTGGAATAGATGAGCTCAAGGGCTTACTGACTGATAAACTGACAGCTTTCGGAGGTCCCAGCGGAGTGGGGAAATCTAGTATTATAAATATGCTTCAGAGTGGAAGAGAGCTTAAAACAGGAGCTACAAGTGAAAGACTGAAAAGAGGTAAACATACAACCAGAGACAGCAGATTGCTTCCTCTTACCATGGGTGGCTTTGTCATCGACACACCGGGCTTTTCATCGCTGGAACTTCCTGAAATAGAGGATTTTAATTCTCTTGAAAATCTTTTTCCTGAATTCCGACAGAGTGAAGGATGTAAATTCAACAACTGTGTTCATATAAATGAACCTGGCTGTGGAGTGAAAAAGCTTTTGGAAGAGGGTAAAATATACCCTGTGAGATACAATTATTACAAAAAAGTTTACGAGATACTAAAAAATGAAAGGTGGAACAGATATGGAAAATAGAATAAAAATAGCTCCCTCAATACTTTCAGCAGATTTCAGCATACTGAAAGAGGAGATGGAAAATATAGAGAAAGCTGGTGCAGACTGGGCACATATAGATGTGATGGATGGAAATTTTGTACCGAATATAACTTTCGGTCCTCCAGTAATAAAGGCTATAAAAAAGCACAGCAATCTTTTTTTTGATGTGCATCTCATGATAGATGCCCCTGAAAGATATCTTCAGGAGTTTGCAGATGCGGGAGCGGATATGATAACAGTTCATGCTGAATCCACGGTTCATCTTCATAGAACAATACAGCAGATAAAAGCCCTAGGAAAAAAAGCTGGAGTATCACTGAATCCAGCCACGTCGCCGGATATACTGAAGTATATAATAGATGACCTGGATATGGTCCTTATTATGAGTGTTAATCCTGGATTTGGAGGTCAGTCTTTTATACCTTCATCGCTGAAAAAAATCAGAGAGGTAAGAGATATGCATCCTGAGATAGATATTCAGGTAGACGGAGGAATAACGGATAAAACTATAGGAGATTGCATTGAGGCTGGAGCGAACATTTTTGTTGCAGGATCATATGTGTTTTCAGGAGATTACAGAGAGAGAATAGCTCTTCTGAAAAAATAGGAGGCAGAAATTATGGGAAATAGAAATACAGATAAGGTGACAGAGATTTTGGAAGAGTTTTTTAAACTTTTCTACAAGACAGAGGATATGGCTCTGAAAATAGGAATACAGGGACTGACTCATACTGAGCTCCACATAATAGATGCGATAGGGGGGGATACCCTTACAATGCATGAACTTTCGGAGAGACTGGGAATCACTATGGGAACCGCCACAGTGGCTATCAATAAACTTTCTGAAAAAAAATTCGTAATAAGAAACAGGTCTGATGCAGACAGAAGAAAAGTTTTTGTAAATCTGGATATAAAAGGGAAAGAGGCTCTGGCTTACCATGACAGTTACCACAATATGCTACTTTCATCCATTACAGAAAATATAAGTGATGAGAGGCTGGAAGAATTCCTTGCAACTTTTGAAATAATACTTGGAAATCTTTCTAAAAAAACAGAATTCTTTAAGCCGCAGACAGTAAATGAATTTCAGGCGGGAACAAAAGTTTCAATTATTTCCATAGAGGGAACACCGATTATAAAAAATTATTTTGCGGATAAAGGGATAGGGACATTTTCTAAAATAGAAGTTTTAAAAACAAAACCTGATACGACAATAATTACAGAGGGCGGAGAAAAACTTATTTTGGATGCAGAGGATGCCAAATATCTTATAGGCGTGAAAATATAGAGAATGAATAAAAAACCAGGGAGCTGATTATGCTTTATTTAGACGGAATATCATTAAATAAAATAAAGGAAGAATTGGGAAGAGAACTGGTAGGAAAAAAAATAGGCAAGATAACCCAGGAGACAGAACTCAGTGTCTCCATTTTTTTCGGGCGTCTGAATCTGGTTGTCTCGGCAGCAGCCTCTCTTCCTATCTGTTATCTTTCTGAGGATAAAAATCTTAAATTAGATGAAAATTTTAATTTCTTACTTTCACTGAAAAAATATTTACAAAATTCATCCCTTGAAGAGATTACTCAGATAGGATTTGATAGAATACTCTGTTTTAAATTTAAAAAATTAGATTTTTTAGGAGCTGTAAATTTCTATCATCTCTATTTTGAAATTATGGGAAAGCACTCTAATCTCATACTTACAGATGAAAAAGGAAGGATCTTAGACCTTATGAAAAGATTTTCCCTGGAGGAAAATAAGGCGAGATTACTTTTCCCTGGGGCACAGTATGAGCTTCCAAATCTGGAAAAGAAAAAAAATCCCAGCGAAATAAGTGAAAATGAATTTCAAGGAATAAAGGAAAATCCTAAAGAGTTTATAGCCACTGTAGAGGGAGTAGGGAAACTTCTGGTACAGAATGCGAAAGACTATAAATCCTTTAAAGAAATTTTAGAATCAGAAATATATCCGTGCTGCTACTTGAAGGACAACAGGATAGTTTTAGCTACCCTGCTCAAGGGAATAGAACCTAAAGAGTTTAAAGAAAAAATAGAGTTTCAGAGTTACAGTGAGATGGTGAACTATTATATTGAAAAAAATCATATGACTAACTCTCAGGAAAAACTTTTTCATCAGATAAGTAATACTGTTAAAAAAAGGATGAAAAAATTGGAGAGGACTCTCCTAAATATTGAGCAGGATAACCTTCAGAAAAGTGACTATGAGATAAATAGGGAAATAGGAGATATTTTGGCAGCTAATATATATCAGCTGAAAAAAAATATGCCTCAAGTAACTCTATATAATTTTTATAGGAATAGCAATATGGAGATAGAGCTGAACACAGCTCATACTATCCAAAAAAACATAGATAGCTACTATAAAAAATACAACAAACTTAAGAGGGGACTAGTCTCCAACGAGAGAAGAATTGTTGAAGTTAGGAGCGAGATAGAGTATTTAGAATCAACTCTGGCTTTAGCAACGGCTATTCAAACTCCTGAAAATCTCAAGAATATTCAGACTGAACTTGAAAATCAGGGTTATCTCAAAGTTGTAAAAAAAGGAAACCCTAAAGGTAAGAAAAAGGTGAGAACTGATAATTTTGCAGTCTATGAAGAGGGAGAAAATTATAAGGTTATCTATGGAAGAAATAACAGTGAAAATGATTTTGTAACTTTTAAACTGGGGGATAAGGATGATTTTTGGTTTCATGCCAAGGATATACCGGGATCCCATGTGATACTCAAAGTTAACAGAGGATATTTGAGTGATGAACTTATAGAAAAAGCTGCCCGTGTAGCTTTAATATATTCTAAATCAGAGATTGGTCACCGTGTAACAGTGGAATATACCCAAAGAAAATTTGTATCTAAACCCAAGGGGGCCAGGCCAGGTGCGGTGATATATACAAATCATAGGGAGATAAGCTTTATAAAATAAAAGGAGTGGAAAGAGTATGGTGAAAATAGAGAATGAATTTCTAGTTGTGGAGATACAGGAAAAAGGGGCAGAGGTAATAAGAGTTATCTCAAAAGAAGACGGGAAAAACTATATGTGGGATAAAAATCCTGAGATATGGAATGGAGTATCTCCTAATCTTTTTCCTACTGTGGGTAAATCTATAGGGGATGAGATAAGATATGATGGGAAAATTTATAAACTTGGAAATCACGGTTTCGCCAGACACTCTATTTTCCAATGGGAAAAGAGCTTAGATGGAAAGAGTGCAGATTTTATTCTGGATGATTCTATGATTGAAAAAAACAGTTTTCCTTTCCAGTTTTATCTGGATATAAATTACAGATTGGAAGATAGGAAACTTATAACTACATATTATGTAAAAAATCCTGGAGACGGAAAAACTATTTTTACTCTAGGGGCTCATCCTGCATTTAAAGTTCCCTTCCACCAAGGAAAAAAAATAGGAGATTATTATGTGGAGTTTCCTATGGATACTCAACTTATTCTCCATGAACTTACGAGTTTTGCCACATATACAGGAAGAAGAGAAGAGTTTAATCTGGAAGATGGAAAACTGGATCTAAGAATCTACGATGTAGCTAACACCTATGTTTTTTCAGATTTTAAAAGCGAATATGTAAAACTGATAGAGAAAGGGAGCGGAAATTTTATAAAAGTGGATATTAAAGGTTTTAAATATCTAGCCTTTTGGAAAAAATCAGAGGGGGACTTTATCTGCATTGAGCCATGGATTGGAAAGAGTGACATGGAAGGATTTCGTGGAGAGTTCCATGAGAAAGAGGACATGATAACTTTAACTAAAAATGAAGACTTCAGAATCGGTTATGGAATAGAATTTATGTACTAAAAAATACATGGAAGCCAGTATTTTTCTTGATAAATATTGGGTAAAATGTTAAAATATAACAATTGATAAAAAGAAAATTAAACATATATCAGGAGGAACAAAATGAAAAAATCTTGGGAAGCAGGAATCTGCAAAAAAATGATAACAGAGGATGAGATCAGGGCAAGGGTAGCAGAGCTTGGAAAACAGATAACAGCTGATTATATGGATAAAAAGGAAGACCTTATAATTGTATGTCTTCTCAAAGGTTCGGTTATATTCATGGCTGACCTATGCCGTGAGATAAAACTACCTTTAAAAATGGACTTTATGGCGGTAAGTAGCTATGGAGATGAGATGGAATCTTCTAGAGAGGTAAAAATAAACAAAGAATTAGACGAAAAAATCATGGGAAAACATGTTATTATACTTGAGGATATAATAGATACTGGTAGAACTTTAGCTAAAATAAAAGAGATCCTGGGAACAAGAGATCCTCTTTCTCTTAAAATAGTTACTTTACTCGACAAACCAAGCAGAAGAGAGCTGGAAGTAGAAGTTGATTATGTAGGATTTACGATAGAGGATGAGTTTGTAATCGGATACGGATTGGATTTTAAACAGGAATATAGAAATATTCCATATGTGGCAGTAATGGGACCATTAAATTAAACTGGAGGGTAGAATGTCTGATTATAAACATAAAAAAAAGTTCGGACAAAACTTTCTGACAAACCAAAGTGATGTGCTTGCTAAAATCATAGAGGTATCAGATGTAGGTCCAGAAGATGTGGTTGTTGAGATAGGTCCAGGAGAGGGAGCGCTGACAGAACTTCTTCTAGGAAGAGCCAAAAAGGTGTATTGTTTTGAGATAGATACTGATTTGGAGAAAATTCTGAGAAAAAAATATGAGGGACATGCAAAGTTTAACCTTATAATGGGGGATGTACTGGAAGCAGATCTAAAAACTATTCTGGATTCTCATGAAAATGTAAAAGTGGTGGCAAATATACCTTATTATATAACATCACCTATAATCAACAAACTTCTAGAGTGCCGTGACAGGATAAAAGAGATTTATATCATGGTTCAGAAAGAGGTAGCAGAAAGAATCTGTTCCAAGTCAGGAAAAGAGCGTAGTGTTCTTACCCTTGCAGTGGAATATTTCGGAGATGCACAATATCTATTCACGATACCTAAAGAGTTTTTTACTCCTGCTCCAAAGGTGGATTCGGCTTTTATGTCTATAAAGGTCCACCAATCAGGTTATGAAAATGTTGTAGATGAAAAACTTTTCTTTAAATATGTAAAGGCTTCCTTTGCAAACAAGAGAAAAAACATTCTGAACAATCTTACAACTTTGGGATATTCTAAAGATGAACTGAGAGTTTTTCTAAAAGAACTAGATATTCCAGAGGGAGAGCGTGCAGAAAATATAACCATAGATAAATTTGTTAAGATGGTAGAGCTTTTTGAGAAAAAAGGTGGTAAAAACTGATGTTAAAAAGTTATGAATTTCTAATCCAGAGCAGAAAAGAGGATATAGACTTTATAAATAAAATAATAGAGGCCTACGAAGGGGTAGGAGTTGTAAGAACTATAAGTGCTGAGAAGGGAATACTCAATATTATAACTACTTATGATTTTAAAGATCAGCTGAGATATATATTGGAAGATCTTGGAAAAAACTGGGTGGTTGCAGAGATTATAGAAGAGAAACCTTGGACTGGAGGACTGTAAAATGGAAAAATTAGAAAAACTTTTATACTTTATCATTGCTGAACTCGTGGAAACGAAGGAAAAGATAGAGATAACTTATGATGTAATAGATGATAATGTGACTTTTAAAGTTTCAGTAGCTAAGGGAGAGATGGGAAGACTTATAGGAAAAAATGGTCTTACAGCTAACTCCATAAGAGGAGTTATGCAGGCTGCTGGAGTAAAAGATAAGATGAATGTAAATGTTGAATTTTTAGATTAATTTGGAGGTATCATGGAACTTCTTACTATAGGTAAAATCGGTGGAACACACCACTTAAAAGGTGCGGTAAAGATACACTCTAATATAGGTGACGCTCTAAAAAGTGTGGAGGGACAGAAAGTTATGATAGAACTTTCTCCTGAAAATATAAAAATGGTAACAGTAAAGTCTGTAGCTCCTCTTGTGGGAGACCGTTGGATTATGGAATTTGAAGAAATTACCAATAAAACCGATGCGGGAAAACTTACAAAGGGATTTATAAAAGCCAGAAGAGATCTTCTTGGAATCGGAGAGGATGAATATCTGATGAACGATCTTCTAGAAATGCAGGTTATAACAGAAGAGGGAAGAGATATTGGAAAGGTTATGAATATCTTTGAAACTGCAGCCCATGAGATACTGGAAGTGGAATCTGAAACAACTGAAGCGATGATTCCTAATATAGCTGAGTTTGTAAAGGAGATAGACTTTGAAAAAGGTATAATAAGGGTAGCCCTTATAGATGGAATGCTTGAGGAGAAAAAATAGTATGAAAATAAATATTCTTACACTTTTTCCAAATTTCTTCAACAGTTTCAAAGAGGAGAGTATAATTGGCCGTGCTGTAAATAGCGGTAAGCTAGAGATAAATGTGGTAAATATCAGAGATTACTGTTTTGACAAACACAAACAGGCAGATGATATTCCTTTCGGAGGAGGAGCTGGAATGGTTATGAAACCTGAGCCTCTTATAAGAGCTTTGGAAGAGGTTCGGGGAAAAGTACTGTACCCATCCCCTCAGGGAAAACATTTTAATCAGCAGCTAGCTATTGATCTCTCTTTGGAAGAGGAGATTACCATAATCTGCGGACACTATGAAGGAATAGATGAGAGAATAGTGGAAAATTATGTGGATATGGAAGTTTCAGTGGGAGATTTTGTACTTACAGGAGGAGAGATTCCTGCCATGCTTATAGCTGACTGTGTGGCTCGGATGGTTCCTGGAGTTATAAAAAAAGAATCCTATGAAAATGATTCTTTTTTTAACGGACTGCTAGACTATCCCCACTATACAAGGCCGGCAGAATTTCAGGGAATGAAAGTTCCAGATGTGCTCCTTTCAGGTCACCATAAAAATATAGATGAGTGGAGACTGAAACAGAGTCTTAAACGTACTTTGGAGAGAAGACCTGATATATTAGAGGGTAGAGAGTTCACTAAACTGGAAAAGAAACTTCTTAAGCAGATTGGAGAGGAAAAAAATGATATATAAGCTTGGAGATAAAACTCCTAAAATAGGAGATGAAAATTTCATAGCGGAAAACTCTACAATAATAGGGGATGTTGTCACAGGAAAAAATGTAAGTATCTGGTATTCTGCAGTTTTACGTGGAGACTGCAGCAACATATCCATAGGGGACTGCAGTAATATTCAGGACAATGTCACTGTACACGGAGATTTTCCATTCCCTGTAAAGATTGGAAAAGGAGTCACTGTGGGACATAACTGTGTTATCCATGGATGCACGGTAGGAGACAACGTTATAATAGGTATGGGAGCCATACTTCTCAACGGATCTAAAGTTCCTAGCAACTGCATAGTTGCAGCGGGAGCCTTAGTCACTGAAAAGCTGGAAGCAGAAGAGGGGTCTCTTATAGTAGGATCTCCTGCCAAGGTGATAAGAAAACTTTCAGAGGAGAATATAAAATATATCTCCTATGCAAAAGAACTCTATGTGAAAGATATCGAGCTCTATAAAAATCTTGAACCTATAAAATAGCTTGATTCATAAATTAATATATTAAAAAGAGAGGTAGAAATGAGAAATAGTATATACCTGGCACTAGTTCACTATCCAGTTTATAATAAAAATCATGATGTAGTTTGTACATCGGTAACAAATTTTGATATACACGATATTTCCAGAAGCTGTAAGACTTATGGAGTAAATCAGTATCATATAATTGTTCCTGTGGAAGCTCAAAAAATGCTTACAGAGAGAATAATAGGATACTGGCAGGAGGGAGCTGGAGGACAGTTCAACAAAGATAGAGAGGAAGCTTTTTCATCTACAAGAGTATATGAGAGCATTGAAAAATCAGTGGAAGAGATAGAGAAACGTGAAGGAAAGAAGCCTCTTATAATCACAACTTCTGCTAAAACTTTCCCAAATTCTATTTCGTATAAAGATTTGGGAACTCAGATAATAGAGGACGACCAACCATATCTTTTACTTTTCGGAACTGGATGGGGACTAACAGATGAAATTATGGATATGTCAGACCTTATTCTTGAACCTATAAGGGGAAATTCAAAATACAATCACCTTTCAGTAAGATCTGCAGTATCAATAATTCTGGACAGATTGATCGGAGAAAATTAATATGGCAAAGGACATAAGAATCAAACCCCAGGAGGATATATTCCATAGAATCGGTCTGAAAGAGGTTAGGGTTCAGGAGATAAGATTTAATGAGAGGCACAGAAGGCTAGTCCTGAAGTGCCTTATCTCCTCTGTTCAACATTTTTCAGAGATAGATATTTTAGAATCCAAAATAAAAAAAAGTTTTGGGAACGAGCTTATAGTTACAGTGAAAACCCAGATAGAGTCAGATGAGATAACTAGAGAGGATCTAAAGGAGATAGTAGAGAGAGCTATAAAAAAGCTTAAGGAAAAAAATGCTATATCTAGATCCTTTCTCTATGTTTATAGGGTGGTAATTGAATCTGATAGGATAAATATCGAACTCAATGATCAGACGAGTATAGATACCCTTAAGGGGGCAGATATAGATATTAAACTTAAACAGACTTTAGCTGATATGGGGATAGAATCTATAG
>X329_Bleak__coassemble_890_pt1 | contig 16611 bp, 19 predicted proteins | sample X329_Bleak__metabat2_low_PE_005 | metagenome-assembled genome bin X329_Bleak
GGAATCCAACTTTTGGGAAATGGTACGGAATAGAGTTAAGTGCCAAGAACAAGACTCAGTTCTATATTCCACCTGGTTTTGCCCACGGGTTTCTGACACTGGAAGATGACACAGAGTTTCTCTACAAGTGTACAGATTACTATGCACCTCAGTATGATTCTGGAGTACTTTGGAATGACCCTGAGATAGGTATAGAGTGGAATCTGGAAAAATATGGAATATGTGCAGAAGATCTGCTTCTTTCTGCCAAGGATGGAGTACAGCAGACTCTAGGAGAGTTCGTAAGAAAAAATATTGAGATAAAGTGGGAGAGATAATATGGCAAAATATCTAGTGACAGGAGCTGCGGGATTTATCGGAGCTAACTTTGTAAAATACATGCTGAAAAAATACCAGGGGATAGAGATAGTTATACTGGATGCCCTGACTTATGCAGGAAACCTAAAAACAATAGAAGCAGAACTGAAACTTCCTGGTGTGGAGTTTGTAAAGGGAGATATCTGTAACCGTGAGCTTGTAGAGAATATCTTTAGCAGACACGACATAGATTATGTGGTGCACTTTGCAGCAGAGTCCCATGTGGACAGATCCATAGAGAACCCTCAGATCTTCCTAGAGACAAACATCTTGGGAACACAGAACCTTCTGGAAGTTGCTAAGAAATTCTGGACAACAGGAAAAGATGATTCTGGTTACCCTGTTAACAGAGCTGGGAAAAAATTCCTACATGTATCTACAGATGAGGTATATGGATCACTTTCTAAGGACTATGATGTGGCTCAGCCATTAGTATTAGATGAGGTAGTAGCAGGAATAGCTTCTGGACGTGAGAATCTTCAGACCTATGGAAAGACTATGTTCACAGAGTCTACTCCACTGGATCCAAGAAGCCCATACTCAGCATCTAAGACATCTTCAGATATGATAGTTGCAGCCTACGGAGAGACATATCACTTCCCGTACAACATCACAAGATGTTCAAACAACTACGGACCATACCACTTCCCAGAGAAGCTGATCCCTCTTATCATCAAAAATATCTTAGAAGGAAAGAAGCTTCCTGTATACGGTAAGGGAGACAACGTAAGAGACTGGCTCTATGTGGAGGACCATGCTAAGGGAATAGATATGGTAATCAACGGAGGACGTAACCACGAGGTTTACAATATCGGAGGATTCAACGAGGAGCAGAACATCAACATAGTGAAGCTTACAATAGATACAATTGCAAGAATCATGAAGGATGAGCCTCACTACCAGTCTGTGCTAAAGACAGACCTTGCTAACATAAACTACGATCTTATCACTTATGTGGGAGACAGACTTGGACATGACGCTCGTTATGCCATAGATCCTACTAAGATAGTGACTGAGCTGGGATGGTACCCAGAGACTCCATTTACTGAGGGAATCGAGCGTACTATCAGATGGTACCTTGAGAATCAAGAGTGGGTAGCCTCTGTAGTATCTGGAGACTACCAGAAATATTACGAGGAAATGTACAAAGGGAGATAGTATGATTTTAATAACAGGAGCTAAGGGTCAGCTGGGATACGACTTCCAGAAATTATTCGACAGCTTAGGAAAAAAATATCTGGCTACAGATTATGACACTCTGGATATTACTGATATCTCGGCAGTTGATATGTATATAGTCAATAATATAATAGGGAAAGGTGAACAGTTAGAGCTGATAATCAACTGTGCAGCCTACAACAATGTGGACCGTGCAGAAGAGGAACGGGAGATGTGTTACAAGCTTAATGCCTATGCACCAAGAGATCTGGCACTTCTTGCCAAAAAGTATGGGGCAGAGTATATCACATACTCTACAGACTTTGTCTTTGACGGAGAGAAAAGAGTAGACGGAAAGAATGTTCCATATACTGAAGAGGACCTTCCTAATCCGCTATCTGTTTATTCTCAGGCTAAGCGTGAGGGAGAGATTCTGACTCTTGAGGCTTACGGAAAGAGTTTTGTAGTCCGTACATCTTGGGTCTTTGGTGTGGCAAACAACAACTTCAACAAGCAGGTACTGGGATGGGCTTCTACCCGTGACAAGTTGTCCATAGTGGATGACCAGGTATCGGCTCCAACTTACTCAAGAGATCTGGCTTTCTACTCATGGGAACTTATTAAGAGTAAAAAATATGGACTCTACCATCTGGCTAACAACGGAGTTGCATCCAAGTATGACCAGGCAAAATATCTGTTGGATGGAACAGGATGGAAGGGAGAGCTATCTAGAGGAAAGACCTCAGACTTCCCCTTACCAGCAAAACGTGCACCATATTCTAAATTAGATTCTTCTAAGATAGAAGCAGTGATAGGTATGAAGATACCAGAATGGCAGGACGGAATCGACCGTTATATGGAAGAAACAAAATAGCATAGATTGATACAGAGAAGACCAGGGTAAAAATACCCTGGTCTTTTTGCTGTTTAGAGGAAAAAAATAGGGAGAAGGGTATATATATTCTAGATCTATATTAAATTTTAGGAGAGGTAAAGGATGAAAGGAAAAAATTTTCTTGATCATTTTGAGGAAAGATTAGGGGCAGCACTTTTTGTAGCTGTTTTTGCCATACTCGTGGCTCAGATAGTGTCCAGGCAGATATTTGATTCCCCCCTGATTTGGAGTGAAGAGTTAGCAAAACTTCTTTTTGTATATGTGGGAATGTTGGGGGTAAGCATAGGAGTAAAGGGAGATCAGCATGTTATGATAGACTTTTTTTATGAAAAACTGTCTCCTAGAGTGAGAAAGTTTGTATTTACTGGGATACAACTTCTGATTCTTATCTCCATAATAGCTCTTATAGTTCTGGGGTATAAACTTTTTATGAGAAAGATAAGATTTGAGCTGATAGCACTGAAAATATCCGCTGGCTGGATGTATGCAGCACTTCCGTCAATAGGTACTCTCATGCTCCTAAGATATTTCCAGACAGGATATAGGCACTATAAATCTGGAAAACTTATTTTCTCTCCTAAAGAGGTAGTGGCTGAAAAAATTCAGGTTCAAGCTGATACAGAGGAGGTAGAAGTATAATGGGTACTGTGGTAACTTTTATCTCATGGTTTGCAATGATATTTCTGGGGGTTCCTGTAGGATTTTCCCTTATAGCGGCGACTCTGCTTTTCTTCTTTCTTACCGACTGGAATGTAATCTATTTCGTGGCAGCTTCCCTTGTGGACAGCCTGGACAGTTTCAGTTTACTGAGTCTGCCTTTCTTTGTGCTCACAGGGCTTCTTATGAACAGCTCTGGAATAACTAATAAGATATTCCGTTTTGCCAAATCACTTCTAGGTCACTATGTGGGAGGAATGGGGCATGTGAATATATTTGCTTCTCTTATCTTTTCCGGTATGTCAGGATCTGCCCTTGCAGATGCAGGAGGTCTTGGTCAGCTGGAGATAAAGGCCATGAGAGATGAGGGTTATGATGATGACATATGCGGAGGGCTTACTGCCGCATCATGTATCATAGGTCCTCTTGTACCACCGAGTATAAGCATGATTATCTATGGAGTTATAGCCAACCAGTCTGTAGCCAGACTTTTCCTTGGAGGCTTTATTCCGGGAATAATGGTAACCATAGCTCTTATGATAATGAACTACTTCGTGTGCAAAAAAAGAGGTTATAGAGTAGCTGAGAAAGCTACAGCAAAAGAGCGTTGGATAGCTTTAAAGGAATCTTTCTGGGCTCTTCTCACTCCAATTATAATTATCGGGGGAATCTTTTCAGGGCTCTTCACTTCCACAGAGGCTGCAGTGATAGCCACAGTATATTCCATGCTGGTTGGCTTCTTTCTGTATAAAGAGCTCACAGTGGAGAGTTTCATTAAAGATGTGATGGAAACCATAAAGATAACAGGAGTTGCTGTACTTATGATAATGGGAGTCAGCTTCTTCGGACAGGTTATTGCCCGGGAGCAGGTATCCATGAAGATAGCTGAACTTTTCCTTTCTGTGGGATCCTCTCCCATGGTTGTTCTTATCATGGTGAATGTTCTTCTTCTTTTCCTGGGAACATTTATAGATGCTTTAGCACTTCAGGTACTGGTTCTGCCTATGCTTATCCCTGTAATTGCAGAGGTAGGCTATGATCTCGTATTTTTCGGAGTTCTCAGCACTCTCAATCTTATGATAGGGATACTGACTCCTCCAATGGGAATGGCACTCTTTGTGGTTTCCCGTGTGGCCAATATACCGGTCAGCACCATAACCAAGGGAGTTCTTCCTTTCCTGATACCTATACTTATTACCCTTATAATACTGATGATTTTCCCAGGGCTGGTACTTTTCCTACCTAATCTCATATTGGGAGCGGGATAATTTTATGCTATAATGGCATTATTCAATAAATATCTAAGGGGGAGTTATGAAGTTAGGGGCAATTGAAGCAGGAGGAACAAAATTTGTATGTGCTGTGGGAAACGGTCAGGGAGAGGTATTTGAAAGAAGAAGTTTTCCCACTACAACACCGGAAGAAACAATGAAGCTGGTTGTGGATTTTTTTAGGGATAAAGGAATAGAGGCACTGGGGGTTGGAAGTTTCGGCCCTATAGATCCAGACAGAGACAGCCAAACCTATGGATATATTACTGAGACACCTAAGAAGGGATGGGTGAATTACAATATAATAGGGGAGCTGAAAAAGCATTTTCATATCCCTATGGAATTTGATACAGATGTAAACGGAGCAGCCCTGGGAGAATCTCTCTGGGGAGCTGCCCAAGGACTGGATTCATGTATCTACCTCACAGTGGGAACAGGGATAGGAGGAGGAGCTCTGGTATCTGGTAAGCTTCTTCATGGTCTCAGCCATCCTGAGATGGGTCACATTCCAGTACCTAGAGTAGAGGGAGATTCCTTCGGAGGAAACTGTCCATATCACAAAGGGTGTCTGGAAGGTATGGCCAGCGGTCCTGCCATAGAAAAACGTTGGGGAAAAAAAGGACATGAACTTCCTGAGGATCATCCTGCATGGGAGCTGGAGGCCAGATATCTGGCTCTGGGGCTTGCCTCTTTTGTACTGACGTTATCTCCTAAGAGAATCATAATGGGCGGGGGAGTTATGAAGCAGAAACAGCTTTTCCCTCTTATCAGAAAAAATCTGCAGGAGATACTGAATGGTTATGTACCCAAGGATGAGATACTGAATGGGATGGAAAGTTTCGTACTGCCTCCTGGATTGGGAGATAATGCTGGAATATGCGGAGCATTGGCTCTTGGGAAAATGGCTCTGGATAAAAAATAAAAAAATATGTAAAAACAAAAGGAAATAAACCTTTTAGTTTGTAAGAATGGGAAAATATAACGAGGTGATATTATGAAATCTCTGTTTTTCCATTCTTTTTTTTATGGGGTATATTTTTTCTCTCTAACGGCACTTGCTGGAGGTTGCAGGGATATATCCTCCTACCTTATAGAGGTAGAAAATCCCTATTTTCATGTAATTAAACTGGATGTGGGAATTAAAAACGGCGCCTACAGATCCCGGGAGCTCATGGTGGCCCTGACTAAAAGCCAAACTGAAAAATCCTGGTTTCGGGTTCTCACCCTTATAAAAAAACCTCTTGTGGACCCTCCCTCATGCAATCTCTGAGAAAGGGATATACCCTGGCGGAAGCCGTAGTTGTTCTGGGTATAGTCTCCCTTCTCTCTCTGGGAATCGGAGTAGGCTATGGAAATTTTAGGGAAAAACTGGATATAGAGGAGGCCAAGGTATCTGTAATAACCTCTCTGGAAACCTATAGGGACAGAGCCTACTATACCCACAGAAGTTACTCTTTGCTCATAGACACCAGCAGCAAATGTATTGAATTTTGGGAGGACAGCACAGAAGCCAAAAGGTATAGGATAGAGCTTCCCAAGAAGCTCAGGTACAGGATACCTGGTTGGGGAGGTCAGGGAAATATGCTTACCCAAATAAATCCAAACGGGAATCTGGGAAACGCCTTTACCCTATATATATTCGGGAAAAGTGACCGGGCAAAATACCGTCTAGGTTTTTATCCCTTTCTTCAGCTGAAATATCTCAAGATAAATCTCTACAGAAATGTTGGAGCATCTGAGGCAGTCTTGGGAAATATAGATAAGTATCATGAAACTTCAGGGGCCAAAAATCTTGTGGGCTGGGAGATGGTGAGATAGATATGTATATAATCAAAAATAAAGGATTTATAATGGTGGAAATTGTCCTCTCTTTGGCGATAATATCCCTGGTAATACTTCCTATTTTTTCCCAGAGTAGTTTTTTACTCAGATTTCTTCAGGATAAAAAAACTGAGAGGGGGGAGGAGATAATAAGAGAGGGAATTTTGAAGGGGGCAGGATTGGAGTCAGAGATTGAAGTGGAGATAGTGAATTATTCCGGTGAAGAGAGTTATATTCTGATAACTGACAGAAAGGAAGGGATATGCAGGTAAGAGAGAAAAACAGGAGAGGAGGTTTCTCCCTGGTGGAGCTGGTAGCAGGGATAGCTCTTTCAGCTCTGCTTTTTCAGGTTATGAATCCTGTTCTCACCTCCTCCATGAAAATATTTCAGGCCTCCCAGGAAAAAAGTCTGGGGATGTCAGGACAGAGAATATTTGAAACACTGGCCTGGCAGAGCGGATCAGCTCTAGGCGGAAAAATTATTATGATAGATACCACCTCCACCCTTTCTAATCGGGAGATAGATCTGTCCAGAATTGAGGCTGGGGGAGAAAAGGGAAACGGAGTCTATATAGAAGTGGCATCTCTCTGCGAAGAAAAAGGGGTCTGGAAGCTGGCTACCCAGGGTCATATATTCCGTTTCATGGAGACGGCCAATCAAGGAAAACATATTAGGTATATACCTGTAAATAATCTCAAAGGAGGGAAGGAGGAGATTCTTTCTTCAGATGTTCAGGTCGGATTTTTTTTCCGAAGAGATGAAGATATATTTATCCGTCTGAAGGAGAGAAGAGGAGAGGTTATGGAACGTGGGATAACTGGAGGAGGCATTCTTTGAAAAACAGAGGCTTTATACTGAAACAGACTGTCTTTCTTGGAGTTATTCTTCTGGGAATCTCCTCTTTTTTGAACAAAGCTGTGAGACTGAGGGGTGGAAGAGGAAGACTGGAAGAGGAGAACAGAAAAAAGGATTATCTTCTGGAGACAGTTCAGGAGATGGGGCTCTACGAACTCTACCTTCTGGACGGTTATCTGAAAGATGGACGGGTGGAGAGTATGGAGGAGTATTTCTATAGGGACAACTCGGGAAAGAGCATACTGGACCATTATGATGGATTCAGTATTGACAGGGAGAAAAATTTTCAAAGTGTAGGAGGCTACCGTCTCACCCATATTATTCCAGACCCAGCAGGAATCTATATCCCGAATTTTTACCGTTTCTCAATAATTCTCTCTAAGGAGATGACCCTAAGTGATGAGGAGGGTGAACTTTTGAGGGCTGTTATGCGTACGGGATATATGGAGATAAGGTGCTATGTAGATCCATATCAGGAGAAGATAGAGTGCAGTAATCTGGGGAAAATACAGGAGCTGAATATTTTTGGGGAGGAGATGGATGATGAGGGAGAGAAAACCAGAAAAAAAGCGTAGAAGAATTCTACCTCTGATTCTTTTTCTGGCTCTAGGAATAACTATATTTTTGGGCTGGGAGAAAAAGAGATCAATTGAAAAAAATATCTCCCTGGAAGAGATAGCTCATTATCCTGACCAAGAGGTGGAAGTAGAAAATGAGGTACAACAGAGGGAAGAGGTTGTAGAGAAAGTGATAGTCCGTCCCAGGATAACCAGGGGAGAGATAGTTGATTTGATTTTACAAAAGGGAGAAGCTGGAATAGCCTATACCCTCATAGAGATAGATGGGAGTGAGGTAAATATTTCGGGAGAAACCGACGAGATAGAGGATGTCTACAGATTGGAGAGCGAGCTACGGAGTGAGGGAGCTGAAAAGATTAACAGTGACTATATAAAAAAAGAGGGAGAAAAAATAGGATTTAAGATGGATTTCAATCTGCAAAACTACAGGGAAAAGGGACTCCAGCCCTACCTCCCAGAAAGGAGAAGGATTTTTGCCACTCCCACTGAGCAGAGGACGGTTCTCAGCAGGATGGTATCCAGGAGATGTGAGATAATTTCCATAGGCCGGAGTCAGAAGCTGGAGTTTTCAGGGGATATAAGGGAGACTGGAATTCCCTACCATATTAGGGGAGATCTCCATCAGATTTTGAATCTCTTTTTTGATATAGAGGAGAGCAGGGTGTTTCTCTCCCTCATGGAAGATCCTATAAAAATTATAATTACCGGGGATGTGGCAGAAGTATACTTTAAGGTCACGGGATATTCCGGTTCTTTTTCTTGAAGAAAAGGTTTTTTTAATCTATAATATGGGATAAGAATATAGATTAAAAGGACGGAACAATATTATGAAAAGAAGCATATCTGGAATACAGCCAAGCGGAATTCTCCACATAGGTAATTACTTTGGAGCAATCAAGCAGTTTATAGAGAATCAGGACAGTGTAGAGGGAATGTATTTTGTGGCAGACTACCACTCTCTTACCTCTGGAACAGCTCCTGACCAGCTGAGAGAAAACAGCTATAACATAGTGCTGGATTATCTGGCTCTGGGACTGGACCCGGAAAAGTCATCTATCTTTCTTCAGTCAGACGTACCTGAGCACACAGAACTTTACTGGATACTTTCAAACCTCACTACTGTATCCCTTATGGAGCGTGGACACTCATATAAGGACAAGATAGAAAAGGGCCTTATCCCAAATATGGGACTTCTAAGTTACCCTATACTTATGGCGGCAGATATACTTATGTATGATGCTGACCTGGTACCTGTTGGAAAGGATCAGAAGCAGCACCTGGAGATGACAAGGGATATAGCGGTAAAATTTAATGAAAAATACAGTGAGATGTTCAAGCTTCCTGAGCCTCAGATAATAGAGAGTCTGGCAGTAGTTCCAGGAACAGATGGGCAGAAGATGAGTAAATCTTACAACAATACAATAAATATGTTTGCTCCAAAAAAAGAGCTGAAAAAGCAGATTATGAGCATAGTTACAGACTCTGCAGCTCTAGAAGATTCTAAAAATCCTGATAACAACATAACTCAACTCTACTCACTTTTTGCTACGAAAGAGAAGGTTGAAGAGATGAAGGAGAAGTTCCGTGCTGGAGGTTACGGTTACGGTCATGCTAAAAATGAGCTTCTGGAAGCTATTCTGGAATATTTCGGACCTGCCCGTGAAAGACGTGAGGAACTGGTAAATAATCCTGAATATGTGAAGGGAATACTGAAATCAGGAGCTGAAAAAGCCAGAGAGATAGCAAAGAATAAGATGATAGAAGTAAAGACAGCAGTGGGACTTTTAGGAAACAGATATTAATTCAGGGAGGAATCATGCAGTGGAGTGGAAGAATAGACGGATATGAAGAGGATGTACTGAGAATACATCAGGTTATTAAGGTCATGAATCTGGAGGAGCTGGAAAAGGAGAAACTTTTCAGCAAGAAGGTCTGTTTTGTGGCCTTCGGTTCTGATGAGGGAGTTATCAGAAATCTGGGAAGAGCAGGAGCCAATAACGGTTGGAAGCATATAAAGCAGATGCTGGCAGGGTTTCCTATCTTTGATGAGGAGATAGGATTCTACGATCTGGAGGAGCCTATACTGGTAACTCATAAGGAGCTGGAAAAAGCCCAGAAAAAACTTTCAGAAACAGTAACCCGTCTCAAAAGAGCAGGTTATTTTGTAATAGTCATAGGGGGAGGGCATGAGGTTGCCTACGGTACATACCATGGCATACTTGACTGTGCCAAGGAGCATTTTCTCAAACCTAAGATAGGGATAATAAATTTTGATGCCCATTTTGATATGAGGGATTATTCAGGAGGCCCGACTTCGGGAACCATGTTTCTTCAGATAGCTGATGAATGTCGTGAGAGTCAGAGAAATTTTGATTACAATGTCTTCGGAATTCAGAAATTTGGAAATACCAAAAGACTTTTCCATACAGCCATAGATCATAAGGTAAACTACTGGCTGGCTGAGGATATGGACAGAGTGAACTCGGAAACCATGATGGATATCATCTCTCGGAATGACTATACCCACCTCACCATATGTACAGATGTTTTTCATATCTCTTCAGCTCCAGGGGTAAGTGCACCACAGCCCTTCGGAATAAAGCCTGAGAATATTATAGGCTTCTTGAAAACAGTAGCCAAACACTCGGAGGATCTCACACTGGATATAGCAGAGATGAATCCTAACTTTGATTTTGACGAAAGAACATCTAGACTTCTGGCATATATAGTTTATGAGATTATTCTTTCTCATTTTTACAGAAGTCGTGAACTGGGTTTTTAAGATTGGAAATGAAAAAAGGATTGAATACCGGTTAAGGTACTCAATCCTTTTTTGTCATATTATTACAGAGATTTGTGAGTGTAAGCCTCTGGATCGTTAGATTTAACTGCGATAACTTCGATCTCAACTTTAACGTCTCTTGGAAGTCTTGCAACTTCTACACAAGCTCTTGCAGGTTTAACATCTCCAAGGTACTCGTTGTAAACTTCGTTGATTAGAGCGAAATCGTTCATATCTTTGATGAACACTCCAGCTTTAACAACATCCTCAAGTGAGTATCCTGCAGCATGTAAGATAGCCTTAACATTCTCTAAAGATTGTCTTGTCTGCTCTTTTACATCCTCAGAAACAACTGTCATAGTTGCTGGAACAAAAGGGATCTGTCCTGAAACATAAAGCGTTCCGTTGATCTCAATAGCCTGAGAGTATGGTCCGATTGCGCTTGGTGCATTTGTAGTAGAAATAACTCTTTTCATAATTTTTTTCCTCCTAAAAATATTAATTGAATAACTTGTGTTAATCTTCCTTAATTATACTCTTTTTTTTCCCCTTTGACAACAGTGGAAATTGGTAGTAAAATGAGGAGATAGATAAAATTTTTGAAAGGAAGAGATATGAAGAGATTTTTAGTGGAACCTGAACATAACTCCATGTTAGTGGGGGCGTATCTGATAGAGATACACAACTATTCCAGACGTGGACTTCGGAATGCTGAGGTTTACCTCAACGGAAAGAAAGCCAGACTGGATAAAAAGATGAAAAATCTTAAAAGCCAGAATAAAATTCTGGTGGTAGAAAAGAAAAAAGAGACAGGTATAAAACCTATTGAGATGGAACTGAAAATAGCCTACGAGGACAGAAATCTTCTTATAATAGACAAGCCTCCATATATAATAGTTCACCCTACTCAGAAGAAAGTAGACCAAACCCTAGCCAATGGAGTTGTGGAGTATTTTCAGAGGACTACAGGAGAGATTCTGATACCTAGATTCTATAATCGTCTGGATATGAATACCTCAGGACTTATAGTGGTGGCTAAAAATGCCTATACCCAGAGTTTCCTTCAGGATACTGGAGAGGTAAAAAAATATTACAAAGCCATTGTGAAGGGGATAATGCCCCAGGACCAATATCTTATAGAGAGACCCCTGGGAAAAGTTGGGGATGAACTCCGTCGTGTGGAACTGTCTCCAGAAGAGGGAGGGCAGACCGCCAAAACTCTGATAACGGTTTTAGAAAGAGATGAAAAGAACAATCTGACTCTGGTAGAAGCTGAACTTTTTACAGGTCGTACACACCAGATAAGGGCCCATCTTTCTCTAGAAGGATTCCCTATACTGGGGGATGAACTCTATGGGGGAGGAGACGAGAGAGCCGGAAGACAGATGCTCCATTCCTATAAATTGCTTATAACTAATCCTGATACTGGTGAGCTTATGGAGATAAAAGCAGGAATTCCGGATGATATGTTAAAAAATTTATCGTTAAAAGATTAAAATTAACTCACAGGTCAGTTTGACAAAAAAGTTTCTAAACAGTATACTTTCGTTAGATACTGAAAAGAATATAAAAATAACATATATAATTTAGGAGGAAATCAAATGGCAGTAAAAGTAGCGATTAACGGATTTGGAAGAATTGGAAGACTTGCTTTAAGACTTATGATTAACAACCCGGAGTTTGAAGTTGTTGCAATCAACGACCTTACAGATGCAAAAACTCTTGCTCACCTATTCAAATATGATTCAGCACAAGGTAGATTCAACGGAACTATCGAAGTTGTTGAAGGTGGATTCGTAGTAAACGGAAAAACTATCAAAGTATGTGCTGAGAGAGATCCAAAAGCTCTTCCATGGGGAGCTATGGGTGTAGATGTAGTACTTGAGTGTACTGGAATCTTTACTGCAAAAGAAAAAGCTGAGATGCACCTTACTGCAGGAGCTAAGAAAGTAGTTATATCTGCTCCAGCAACAGGAGATCTTAAAACTGTAGTATTCAACGTAAACCACAACATCCTAGACGGTTCAGAAACTGTTCTATCAGGAGCTTCTTGTACAACTAACTGTCTTGCACCAATGGCAAAAGTTCTTCAAGATAAGTTCGGAGTAGTAGAAGGATTAATGACTACTATCCATGCATATACAAATGACCAAAACACTCTTGATGCTCCACACGCTAAGGGAGACCTTAGAAGAGCTAGAGCAGCAGCAGCTAACATCGTTCCAAACACAACTGGAGCAGCTAAAGCTATCGGTCTAGTTATCCCTGAGTTAAAAGGAAAGTTAGATGGAGGAGCTCAGAGAGTACCTGTAATCACTGGATCTTTAACAGAGCTTGTAACTGTTCTTGAGAAAGACGTTACTGTAGAAGAAGTAAACGCAGCTATGAAAGCAGCAGCTAACGAGTCATTCGGATACACTGAGGAAGAGCTAGTATCTTCTGATATCATCGGATGTGAGTTCGGATCTCTATTCGATGCAACTCAAACAAGAGTAATCTCAGTTGCTGGAAAGCAGTTAGTTAAAACTGTTGCTTGGTACGACAACGAGATGTCATACACTGCTCAATTAATCAGAACTCTTAAGTATGTTGTAGAGTTATCTAAATAGTCCCAAACTTAATTAATTGAATAAAAAACAGAATAGCGGGACATGTGTTCCGCTATTTCTGTAAATAAAAATAAAAATAGAAAATTCCTGGAGGTTTATATATGAAAAAGATAGTTACAGATTTAAATGTAAACGGTAAAAAAGTTCTTATGAGAGTTGACTTCAACGTACCTATGAAAGATGGAAAAATAACAGACGAGAACAGAATAGTTCAGGCTCTTCCTACAATAAAATATGTTCTTGAGAACGGTGGAAAGGCTATAGTTTTCTCTCACCTTGGAAAAGTAAAAACAGAAGAGGATCTAGCTAAGAGAGATATATCTCCAGTTGCTGCAAGACTTGCTGAGCACCTTGGAAAGCCAGTTAAATTCATAAACGCAACTAAAGGTCCTGAGCTTGAGGCTGCTATAGCTGAAATGAAGGATGGAGAAGTTGTAATGTTCCAAAATACTAGATATGAGGATCTTAACAACAAAGCTGAGTCTAAGAACAATCCTGAGCTTGGAGCTTACTGGGCTTCATTAGGAGACCTTTTTGTAAATGATGCATTCGGAACTGCTCACAGAGCCCATGCTTCAAATGTTGGAATCGCTGCTAACATCGGAGAGGGAAACACTGCTGCTGGATTCCTTATGGAAAAAGAGATCAAGTTCATAGGAGGAGTTGTTTCTAACCCTGAGAGACCTCTTGTAGCTATCCTTGGAGGAGCAAAAGTTTCTGATAAGATAGGAGTAATAGAGAACCTTCTTGAGAAGGCTGACAAAGTTCTAGTTGGAGGAGCTATGATGTTCACATTCCTAAGAGCTCTTGGAAAGAACACAGGAACATCTCTAGTGGAAGAGGATAAGATTGAACTTGCTAAATCTCTTCTTGAGAAAGCTAACGGAAAACTTATACTTCCAATCGATACAGTTGTATGTGGAGAGTTCAACAACGATGCACCTCATTCTACTGTAAGTGTAGATGCTATTCCAGAAGGACAGATGGGACTTGACGTTGGAGCTGGAACAGTAGAGCTATTCTCTAAAGAGATTGCAGGAGCTAAGACAGTTATCTGGAACGGACCTATGGGAGTATTCGAAATGCCAAGCTATGCAAAGGGAACAATCGGAGTTTGTGAAGCTATCGCCCACCTTGCAGGAGCTACTACAATAATAGGTGGAGGAGATTCTGCTGCTGCAGCTATCCAACTTGGGTATGCTGAGAAGTTTACTCATATCTCAACTGGTGGAGGAGCATCTCTAGAGTACCTAGAAGGAAAAGCCCTTCCAGGTGTAGAGTCTATATCTAATAAATAGAATTATAAATTATTCCGAGAGCTGTGCTGCCGCCTGTGCTATGCTGTCGCATACGCTTGTCTCACGCAAGGCTCTCTCCACAATTTATAAGCTAAAAAGAGTGGAATTAAAAGAGTTGCTTCGGTAACTCTTTTTTATTTGTAAAAATTTATAAAATGTGTTGAAAAAAAACTCAAAATAAACTAAAGTGAAATTAATATTAAAAAATATGAGGGGGAAATATGAGAATATCAAAAATTTTAGGACTTGCAGCCCTAGTTCTGTCTGTTCAAGCTTGTACAAACAACGGAATTGTAGGAGAAAAAGCCAAGGATTACGAACTAGTTATAGCCCATGTAAACGATGTCCACGGAAGAGCCATGGAAGGAAAAAATGACGGTATGGGATACTCAAGAGTAGCTACTCTTGTGGAAAATCTGAAAAAAGATTCTGCCAATAAAAATGTAATTTTTCTAGATGCAGGAGATTCCCTTCACGGAACAAACTTTGCCACTCTTGAGAGAGGAGATTCTATAGCTAAGATACTTGATAAGATGGATCTAGTGGCTATGGCTCCAGGAAATCATGATTTCAATTATGGACAGGAGAGACTCCGTGAAATTGATAACAATACAAAATTCCAGGTACTTGCAGCCAACGTATTTAACCAGGAAGGGAAGTATCTGACTAAACCTCATATGATAAAAGAGATAGAGGGAGTTAAGGTGGGAATCTTAGGTCTTGCAACTCCTGAAACTCTATATAAAACAAATCCTAACAATGTAAAAGGACTTATATTTGAAAATCCTGTTGCTGCAACAGAGAGAGCAGTTGGAGAGCTTAAAGCCATGGGAGCACAATATATAATAGTTCTTTCTCACCTTGGAGATGACGAGTCTACAGAACCTGGACTTAGATCTGATGCAGTAGCTCATGTGAAAGGTGTGGATCTTATAATAGACGGACATAGCCATACTCTTCTGAAAGAGAAGAAAATGGTAAATGGAGTACCTATTGTTCAGACAGGAGAGTACAACAAGAACCTTGGAGTTATCAAGATAGACTTTGATGATATGAAAAAAGGTCTAGATCCTGTAACTTACGAACTTATCCTCAAGGAAACTGCCCTAGGTAAAAAAGGGGAAGATGGTAAAGTAGTAGGAGGAGTAGAAGAGAATAAGGAGATAAAAGAGTTTATTGAAGGTATAAAGGACAAGCAGAAAGCTATAACAGAAGTGGTAATAGGAAAGACTGGAGTTAAACTAGAGGGAGACAGAGACCTTGTAAGAACTGGAGAGACAAATCTTTCAAATCTGATAACTGATGCTATGGTATGGAAATCAGGAGCTGATATGTCCCTTACTAACGGAGGAGGGATCAGAGCCTCTATCAATGCAGGAGATATAACTGTGGGAGATGTTGTTACAGTGCTTCCTTTCGGTAACTATGTTGTAACGAAAGAACTTACAGGAGCTGACATTAAAGCTGCTCTTGAGCACGGGTTTAAAGATACACCTAAGAGTGCTGGATCACAGGCTCAGGTAGGAGGAATCACTCTGAACCTGGATACGACAAAGCCAGCTGGAGAGAGAGTATCTAATATCAGATTTAAAAATGGAAAGAAGTTTACCCTAACAGGAAAATATGTTGTTGCAACAAATGACTTTATGGCAGTAGGAGGAGACAGTTACGCTATGTTCAAAGGAAAAAAAGAGATAGCTAACTATCCTGGACTGGATGAGGTTGTAATCGAGTATATCAGAGAGAAGGGAATCACTGCCCAAAAAGCAGACGGAAGAGTAAAAACGAAAAAGTAGAAAACTTAGAAAACTTAAAATGAGGTAATTTTGTGAGTAAGATAGATAATATAAGAAAATACAGTGTGATAATTTTCATAGCTGCGGGACTTTTAGCTGCAGGTGTGGAGTCTTTTAAAACTCTGCCCAAATACACTGGAACAGGTGATGGATTCTATGATGATATAGTTGTAGAGATAAGTGCAGAGCGGAACCGTAAGGGTGAGATTAGGGTTAAGGAGATAGCTGTAACCCATAAGGACACAGAGGCTATAGCAAATCCTGCTATAGAAAATTTAAAACAGCAGCTTCTAGAAAAACAGGATCCGGACAAGTTGGATATGGTGGCAGGAGCCACTTTTACCTCTGAAGGAGTAGTAATGGCTATTGAAGATGCTTTTGGTAAAGTGAAGTAAAAAAAATATGCTGCGGACAAAAATATTTTTGTCTGCAGTTTTTAATTCTTAAGAAGCGAGGAACAGATGGATCTGATTATCAATATTGAAAACCAATATAGCGGTTTTTCTAAAACAGAGCGGGAGATAGCTGACTAT
>X329_Bleak__coassemble_891_pt1 | contig 16207 bp, 15 predicted proteins | sample X329_Bleak__metabat2_low_PE_005 | metagenome-assembled genome bin X329_Bleak
GTTTAACTACAAACTTTTAATAGATATTCTCAAAGAGAAGAAACCTGGAATTGATATTCTTTTAGAAAATAGTACAATAGAAACAGCTGAAAAAATAATAAAAAAATTACAAAAAATATGATGGGAAAGGAGAAGTGACATGAAAGAAAAAATAAAAAAAATAGCGTTAGCTATAACGATTTTGGGGGTGGCTGCCTGCGGTGAAAAAGAGAAATCCACAGCGAAAACGCCGGTAAATAAAGATGACGTAACATTGAGAGTGTCATGGTGGGGGGGAGATGAGAGACACAATCTTACTCTAGAAGCTATAAAAGCTTTCGAAACCAAAAATCCTGGGATAAAAATTGTTCCAGAATACAGCGGTTGGCAAGGGCATGTAGAAAAAATAACTACTCAGATAGTTGGAAATACAGCACCGGATGTTATGCAAGTTAATTGGGACTGGCTATTTACATTTTCTAAAAATGGAGATGGATTCTATGATTTAAGTAAAATGAAAGATATTCTTCAAGTTGAAAATTATCCAGAGGAATTACTTTCTGCCACAACTATAAATGGAAAATTAAACGCTATTCCTCAGGGGGTAACAGGAAAGGTTTTTTATTTCAACGAGACGATGTACGAGAAAGCTGGTCTTAAGCTGCCTACGAGTTTTGAAGAAATCAAAAATTCGGCAAAAGTTCTAAAAGAAAAATTAGGAGCAGGAAACTATGCAATGGATTTAGACCAGTATGCTGCTTTTCTTCTTATTCTCTATAAATTAGAACAGGAAACGGGAAAAGGGTTTATAACTGGGGATCAGGTGTCTTATAGTGTAGATGAATTAGAAAATGGTTTTAAGTTTTATACTGATTTAGTAAAAGATGGAGTGGTTCCATCAATGGCATTGAGGGCAGGAGCTGGAAATGTTCCGCTTGATCAACATCCGTCTTGGATAAAGGGTGAATATGATGGAACTTATGAATGGGATAGCGCTGCGCAAAAGTGGCAAGATTCTCTGGAGAAACCAATGAAATTAGCGGTAGGAGAATTTCCTAAAGATTTTGGACCTCATAAATCGGCTTTTAATAAAATATCTATGGCTTTTGCAATTAACAAAAACAGTAAAAATCCTGAAGCTGCAGCTAAATTTATCCATTTTATAACGACAGATGAAGAGGGAGTAAAAATTCTTAAAACATCTAGAGGAATACCTGCCAATAAAGTAGCTGATAAAATTCTTAAAGAAGCTGGAATTTTAAATGGAATAGCATATGAAGGAAATCAAAAGGTTTTGGCCTTTCAAGGGGGGACACTAAGTCCTAAATTTGAAAATAAAGTTTTACAAGCATTATACAGAGATACTGTTGAAAAGTTGGGGTATGGAAAAATAACAGAGAGAGAGGCAGCAGAAACTATAGTTAATAAAGTTAATGAATTTCTAGTGAATGCAAAGTAAAATTAGGAGGAAAAATGAAAAAATTTATGTGTGAAAATTTTCTCTTAGAAGGAGAAGTAGCTAAAAAACTATATCACAGTTACAGTAAAGAGATGCCGATATTTGATTTTCATTGTCACTTAAATCCCCAAGAAATTTGGGAAGATAAAAAATATAAAAATATAAGTGAACTATGGCTAGGTGGAGATCATTATAAGTGGAGGGCTATGCGTAGCAATGGAGTTTTGGAGGATAAAATAACTGGAACTCAGGCAGACGATAGAGAGAAGTTTAGAGAGTGGGCGAGAACAGTAGAACTTGCAATAGGGAATCCGCTTTATCACTGGACACATTTGGAACTGAAGAGGTATTTTGGAATAGAAGAAGTGTTGACTTCTGAAAATTCAGATAAAATATTTGATTGTTGTAATGAGATGCTGCAACAGGATGGATTTAGTGCCAGAAATCTTATAATTCGTTCTGGAGTAACTGCTTTGTGTACCACAGATGATCCGACAGATAGCCTTGAATACCATATAAAGCTTAAAAATGATGAGAGCTTTGGCGTGAAGGTTCTTCCAACATTTCGTCCTGACAAGGGAATTAATATAGAAAAAGAGGGGTTTGTAGAATGGGTGAAAAAACTTTCTGAAATTGTAGGATTTGAAATTTCATCATATGGTAAACTTAAAAAAGCTCTTGAAATGAGAATGGAGTTTTTTCAATCGGCAGGGTGTATAGTGTCGGATCATGGTTTGGACAGTATAGTGTATGAGGCAGCGACTGAAGAAGAGTTGGAAAGTATTTTTTGGAAAGGGTTACAGAGAGAAAAAATTTCATTAGAAGAGGTGAATAAGTACAAGGGAGAACTCCTTGTTTGGTTAGGGAAGGAGTATAATAAGAGATTGTGGGTTATGCAGATTCATACTGGGGCTATAAGGAATAACTCTGGTAGAATGTTTGAAAAACTAGGTGCAGACACTGGTTTTGATTCCATAGGTGACAGCAACTATGCATTAGAGCTTGGAAAATTTTTAAACAGGTTGGACTTGACAGATGAGCTTCCTAAGACAATCCTATATTGCCTGAATCCCAAAGATAACTATGTTTTAGGAACTATGATAGGGTGTTTTCAAGGTGGTGGAATACCAGGCAAAATTCAATTTGGATCCGGATGGTGGTTTTGTGACCAAAGAGACGGAATGGTTGAACAGATGAGGGCGTTAGGGAATTTGGGGCTTCTTGCAAGATTTGTAGGGATGCTAACTGATTCTAGAAGCTTTCTTTCATACACGAGACATGAGTATTTCAGAAGAATATTGTGTAATTTGTTGGGAAGTTGGGTAGAAAATGGTGAGTTTCCTGAAAATTATGAAATTTTAGGAAAGATAGTTCAAGATATATCTTATAACAACGCAGAATCATATTTTGGAATACAAGACTAACAAAAAAGAGGGGTGATACCCTCTTTTTTGTTGGTTTTTAATATTGGAATGTATTTTTTAAGAAATAAAGAAACTAAAAAAACACTAAAAACTTCAAAAAAGTTGTTGACAAATTCTGGAGGTGATTGTATACTTTCGATTGTATGGTATACAATGTATACAACGGCTGGAATTATTTTGAATAGAAAGGGTCTAAAGATGTCAGAAAAAAATAATAGTGAGAGGATTTATGAGGATTTAGAAAACAAGATAATGAATCTTGAATACAAACCTGGTCAGATTATAACAGAACAAGAAATATGTGAGAAATATGGGGTTTCAAGGACGCCCAGTAGGGATATAATGCATAAACTAAAGTCAACAGGGCTTATCCAAAGTATTCCATTCAAATCAAGTTATGTGACTTTACTGGATATGGATATAATAAAGCAGAGTATTTATATGAGGATTGCCATTGAAAAATCTGTAATTCGAGACATTATGGATATGAAAGATGATAGGTTTTTGGCTGAACTTGAATACAACTTAAAATTGCAGGAACTTCTTCTAAGAAAAAAATTTGAACCGGAAGAGTTTTATGAGTTGGATTGTGAGTTTCATAAATTGTGGTTTAGTGCGACGAAGAATATTTTTGTATGGGAACAGATAGAGAAAGCTCAAATACATTATAGAAGATTCAGGATGTTGGATATAGTTGAGGTGAAAAACTTTAAGGCTATTTATGAAGATCACAAAAAAATAGTTGAAATTATAAAAGAATGTGAATATGAGCAGCTTGATGAGATTGTAAAAAAGCATCTTCATAGTGGGATAAAAAGATTGCAGGAATTTATTGGTGGGGAATTTGCAAATTATTTTTATAAAATCTAGAAAAGGTACTAAAAAAATAATTATATAAAGGAGTGTAGATTATGAAAAAAATATTTGGATTGGGAGTAGGATTGATTTTTGCCTTGGGAATTTTTACAGGATGTTCAGGAGATAAGAAAGAGGGAGCGAGTAAAAAAGCTAATACGTTAAAGGTTGCTTTTAATCAGTCGGAAGCACATCCACAGTATAAAGCACTTAAAGAGTTTGGAGAAAAGCTCGAGAAAGAAACTGGAGGAGAATATAAATTAGAAATTTCTCCGAACTCACTTCTTGGAGATCAGAGAGCGGCTACTGAACTTGTTCAAAACGGTGTTATTCAGATGGCGGTTGTGGGGAATCCGGTTGTGGAGAACTTCAATAGAGATTTTGCTGTAATAGGTCTTCCTTATGTATATGACAGCATTGATCATCAGAAAGATGTTTTTCTTTCTGGAGTATTAACTGATCTTTTCAAATCTGTAAATAAAAATGGATTTGAAGTTGTGGGAGCTTATACAGCGGGTGCAAGATCTATATATACTAATAAACCTATAGAAAAACCCGAAGATATGAAAGGTTATAAAATCAGAGTAATGCAATCTGATACGATGAAGAGAATGGTTGATCTCATGGGAGGAGTTGGAACTCCTATGGCTCAAGGAGAGGTTTATACAGCTATTCAGCAAGGTGTATTAGAAGGCGGAGAGAATAATGAAGTAACTTACGCAGATCTTAAGCACTATGAGATTGCAAAATATTTCTCATATACTAATCACTTGATGGTTCCAGACTTGATAATTATCAATGAAAAGACTTACAATGGAATGTCGGAAGATAACAGAAAAATATTTGATAAACTTGTAAAAGAATCAGTTGAATCTGAATTTGAAGCTTGGCAAGAAAATGTTCATTCTGCTAAAAAAATAGCCGAAGAAAATGGGGCGACTTTCATAGAAATATCTATGGCTTCTTTCCAGGAAAATGTAAAGCCGTTACAGGAAAGCGTAATAAACTCATCAGATATAACGAAAAAAATCTACGAGGGAATGAGGTCTTTAACAAATTAAAAAACTGTCTCCTGACTCAAAGAATCAGGGGAAGAAGTGGGGGAAATATCTAATAAAATGGAAAAATTTAGAAATTTAATAGATAAAATAATAGAGTTGTTTTGTACTGTAATAATGATAATTATGACTGTATTGGTAAGTTGGCAGGTTTTCACAAGGTATGTTTTCAATAAACCGAGTACAGTAACAGAGCAGTTGTGCCAGTACCTTTTCATATGGCTGGTTTTGTTCGGATCTGCATTTATTTTTGGAAAGAGAGAACATATGCAGATAGTGTTTATAAAAGATAAATTGCCTCCTAAGATTGGAATGATATGTGATGTTATTCAAGAGGTTATAATATTCATATTTACCCTGGGAGTACTTGTTGTGGGAGGATATCAGTCTTCTATGAGGCAGATGGTACAGGTAGATGCAGCGCTTCAGATTCCTGTAGGAGTCATATATGCAGCAATCCCTTTGAGTGGAGTTTTCGTACTATTTTATTCGGTTTTAAATATGAAAAAAATAATCGGTAAAAATAGCTGATTGTAAAAATTACTAAGATTAGGAGAAAAATATGAATTTGGCATTACAGACAGGTTTAATTATGTTTACATCACTACCAATTCTGTTGCTGATAGGAGTTCCTATTAGTATAAGTATAGGATTTGCATCGACCCTTTCAATGTTGATGGTTCTTCCTTTTGAGGGTGCGATGGTGACATCAGCACAGAGATTATTCATAGGGACGAATTCGTTCTCTTTAGTTGCTATTCCTTTCTTTATTCTTGCAGGAAACATAATGAACAACGGAGGAATAGCACTTCGACTGATAAATTGTGCAAAATTGATTGGGGGAAAACTCCCAGGATCATTAGCTCAGTCTAATATAGTTGCAAACATGCTTTTTGGTGCTATAAGCGGATCTGGAGTTGCAGCTGCAGCTGCAGTTGGAGGAACGATAGGTCCTATTGAGAAAGCTGAAGGTTATAAGCTTGACTATAGTGCGGCAGTAAATATAGCGTCAGCCCCAACAGGGATGTTGATTCCGCCGAGCAATACATTGATAGTGTATTCTACAGTAGCGGGAAGTGTATCTATATCAGCTCTTTTTATAGCTGGATATCTTCCTGGAATATTGTGGGGACTGGGAGTAATGATTATAGCTGCGATAATGGCTAAAAAAGAGAATTATGTCAATAAAGAAAAAACTACTTTAAATGAGAGTTTCAGAATAATATTGGATGCAGTACCGAGTTTACTTCTGATAGTAATTGTTATTGGAGGGATTCTGAAAGGGGTATTTACTGCTACTGAGGGATCAGCTATAGCTGTTGTTTACTCTTTGTTATTGTCTTTTATATACAGAGAAATAGGTATTAAAGATCTTCCGAAGATTCTTTTTTCTTCAGCACAGATGACTTCAATAGTTATATTCATGATAGGAGTTTCTTCGATAATGTCTTGGGTAATGGCTTTTACAAATATTCCACAGATTATAGCCAAATCCATTATGGGTATAACAGATAGTTATGCAGTTATACTTGTAATAATGAATGTACTTATGTTAATCATAGGAACATTTATGGATCCTACTCCTGCAGTTCTTATTTTTACACCGATATTTTTGCCTATAGCGCAGAGTTTTGGAATGAATCCTATCCATTTTGGAATTATGATAGTATTCAACTTATGCATAGGAACTATAACTCCGCCGGTAGGACCTATACTTTTTACAGGGTGTAAAGTTGGAGGGGTAAGTATAGAACAGGTTTTTAAAAGACTTCTGCCCTTCTATGCTGTAACAATGCTGATATTATTACTTGTGATATTTGTGCCGCAGCTGTCTTTGGCTCTGCCTACGTTGCTGGGACTTATCAAGTAGACTTTATAAAATTATGAAAAATAAAAAAATAATAAAGAGAGGTAAAAAATGAAATTAGATGTGAGATATGCTAACCATCCTGAAGATTCAAAAAAATATGATACAAAGGAACTTAGAAAGCACTACCTTATAGAACAAGTTTTTGTGACTGATACAGTGAATCTTGTTTATTCCCACGTGGACAGAGTTATAGCCGGAGGAGTAATGCCTGTTTCTGGAGAAGTTAAGTTAGAAGGTTGTAAAGAGCTTGGCTCTGAGTTTTTCCTTGAGCGTAGAGAGATGGGAATCATCAATATAGGAGGAGCTGGAAAAGTTACGGTTGATGGAGTGGAGTATGCTCTTAACTCAAAAGACGGGCTATATATCGGAATGGGTTCGAAAGATATTTCTTTCACTTCTGAGAATGGGAATGTTCCTGCAAAGTTTTATATAAACAGTTCGCCTGCTCATGTAACTTATCCAATTGTAAAAATAGATATATCAAAAGCTAATGCAGTTCATCTTGGGGATGATTCAACTTCTAACAAGAGAACAATATTCCAATATGTTCATCCAGCGGTATGTAAGTCTTGTCAATTGGTAATGGGAATGACAGTACTTGCTCCAAATAACGTGTGGAATACAATGCAGGCTCACACTCATGAAAGAAGAATGGAAGTTTACTTCTACTTCGATATGGAGAAGGATACAAAAGTTTTCCACATGATGGGAGAGCCTACAGAAACTAGGCACATAGTGATGGGTAGTGAGCAAGCTGTAATATCTCCATCTTGGTCGATTCACTCAGGTGTTGGAACAAAAAATTATACGTTCATATGGGGAATGGCTGGAGAGAATCAGACTTTCACTGACATGGACCACATAGCGATGGATGACCTTAGATAATAAAAAAAATAGGAGGAGTAATTATGTTGAATATGTTTAACCTGGAAGGGAAAATTGCAATGGTAACTGGTGGAAACACAGGAATAGGAAATGCTATCGCAATGGGATTGGCGAAAGCTGGTGCAGATCTATTTATATTTTCATATAATGATGACAATATGTCAGAGATGACTAAAGAGGTAGAGGCTTTAGGAAGAAAAATATCTTTTGCAACTGGGGATCTTTCTAAGGAAGAGATAGCTATGAAAGCAGCTGAAATATGTGTGGAGAAAATGGGGAGAATAGATATTCTTGTAAACAATGCTGGAACTATTAAAAGATCGCCTATCTTAGAAGGAAGCAATGAGGATTGGAATACAGTAATAAATCTTAACCTCTCTTCAATCTATTATTTGAGTAAAGTAGCTGCTGGATTCATGGTAAAACAAGGATCTGGAAAAATAATAAACATAGCTTCTATGCTAAGTTTTCAAGGTGGAAAATTTGTTCCGTCATATACAGCATCAAAACATGGAGTAGCTGGACTTACAAAGGCTTTTGCAAATGAGCTCGCATGTGAGAATGTTCAGATTAATGCAATAGCTCCTGGATATATCGAAACTGCAAATACAGCACCAATTAGAGCTGATCAGAAAAGAAATGAAGAGATTCTTTCTAGAATACCCGCTGCAAGATGGGGGCAAACTGAGGATTTGGTGGGAGGAGCAATATTCCTGTCGTCATCAGCATCCAACTATGTAAATGGACATATTCTTGCTATAGACGGTGGATGGCAAGTTAGATAATTTACTAATCAAAAACCTGAGGTAAGTGATACTTCAGGTTTTTGTTATCTGAAAGAAATATTGATAAAGAATAAGGAAAGGAGGGTACGATATAAACAGATTTTTATATCGTAAATGAAAAATGAAAAATACAGTTCAGTTGAATGAATTTATAATGAGATACTTAGATAAACTTATCGGAAATTCGAGACCTGATATGCCTCTTTGGAATATAGAGGGCATACGTGCGGGAAAAACTTTGGGATGGAATTATATAGATGGCTGCATGATAAAGGGAGTTTTATCAATGTATAAGATGACTCAAGATGAGAGGTATCTTAGATTTGCAGATGAGTTTATAGACTATTATATTTTTAAGGATGGAAGTATAAAAGGTTTTAGTAAAGATGAGTTTAATATAGATAGTATAAATGAGGGTAAAGTCCTTTTCGAGCTTTATAAAATTACTGGAAAAGATAAATATAGAAAAGCTATAGAAACTGTTTTTGGTCAATTGAAAGAGCAGCCGAGAACAAAAGAGGGTAATTTTTGGCACAAAAAAATCTATCCAAATCAAGTATGGTTAGATGGAATATATATGGCTCTGCCATTTTATATGGAATATGAGGTGGAGTATAATAATTGTAAAAATTTTTACGATGTATATAATCAAATTATGAATGTGGACAGAATAATGAAAGATCAGAAAACAGGATTGACTCATCATGGATATGATGAAAGTAGGTCAGTTTTCTGGTGTGATAAAGAAACGGGGCTTTCTCATACGTATTGGATTAGATCTTTGGGTTGGTATGTGATGGCTCTCGTAGATATTTTAGAAATAATGGAAGGGAAAATGGAAGATGAGTTCCTAAATATAAAAAAAATATTTATACAAGCGATAGATGCTTTATTAAAATATCAAGATGAATCCGGAATGTGGTATCAGGTTTTGGATTTTGGAGGAAGAGAGGGGAATTATTTAGAGACCAGTGGAAGTGCTATGTATGCATATACTCTTTTGAAGGGAGTGAGATTAGGATATCTTAATGAGGAATATAGGGAAAAAGGAGAAAAAGCTTTTTACGGAATATGTGAAAAATACCTTACTGAAAAAAAAGGTGAATTAAATTTAGGAGGAATTTGTTTAGTGGCAGGTCTAGGCCCTGAAGAAAACAAAAAAAGAGATGGATCGTATGAGTATTATATTTCTGAACCTATTGTAGAAAATGATGCCAAGGGAGTAGGACCTTTTTTATTGGCATTTATAGAAATAATTTGGAATTCAAAAAAAGAATTTATTTAAAATCTGATTTTCAAGTGTTTGCTAAATAAAGACTTGACAAATAATATTTAAGTGCTATAATCAGATTAAAAGAATGTAATTGAAACACTGTTCAAGGGAGTTGACTGTGGAAAAGAAGTTTGAAAAACTTTTAGGGGAAAACAGAATAATTAGTGCGGTAAAAAATCTGAAAGATTTAGATAGAGTACTTCAAGAGTCCTCAAAAATAATATTTCTTCTCTGTGGAGATATTTGTAATTTGGAAGAAACTACTAGGAAAATAAAATCAGCAGGGAAAACAGCTTTTGTACATATGGATATGATTGCTGGAATTTCAGGAAAAGATACGGTTGCTGTGGATTATATAAGGGAAAATAGTTTTGCAGAGGGAGTAATTACAACTAAGGTAAACATAGCCAAATATGCTAAAAACAGGGGAATGATGGTAATTCAGAGATGTTTCCTCATAGATTCTCTTTCCTTTGAAAATACAAAAAAAATTCTTCATGAGTGCGAATTTGACGCAGTAGAAATACTTCCAGGTGTAATGCCCAAAATTATAAAAAAACTTTCTGAAGAGATAGATACGCCCCTCATAGCAGGAGGACTTATTTCTGACATTGAGGATATAGAGATTGCTTTAAACTCAGGAGCTATTGCAGTCTCGACTACTAAAATAGATATTGGAAAAAAATAGTAAGAGATAAAGAAAAACTATTTGATTCAAAAGAGATGGGAAACTAGAAGAACCTATCTCTTTGAATTAGGTAGTTTTTTTATTATAGAAAATAAATATTTTAACATAAAATTTTAAGGAGGAATTGGTATGAATGTTTATTTGGCAGAATTTATAGGAACTATGATTTTGATACTTTTTGGAAATGGAGTAGTTGCAAATGTAGTTTTGAACAAATCCAAGGGAAATAGTTCCGGATGGATAGTTATCACTGCGGGATGGGGTTTTGCAGTTATGGCAGGAGCATATTCAGTAGGTTGGATAAGCGGAGGACATCTGAATCCAGCTCTTACAATCGGATTTGCTATGGCAGGACTTTTTCAGTGGTCACAGGTTCCGGGGTATGTTTTAGCACAAATTTTAGGAGCGATGACAGGATCTCTACTGGTATATCTCAGCTATAAAAAGCATTATGATGAGACAACGGATCAGGGAGGGATATTGGCAACTTTTGCTACTGGACCTGCAATCAGGGATCTTAAATGGAATTTTGTTACAGAGTTTATAGGAACTTTTATTTTGGTTTTTGGATTACTTGCCATAGGGAATTCAAATAACCAGAGTATAACTATTCTTTCGACTGCAGGACAAATTGTAATGAAAGGTAATACGGCAATAGTAGGACCACTTCTTGCAGGATTTTTTATCTGGGCTATAGGATTAAGTTTGGGAGGACCAACAGGTTATGCAATTAACCCTGCAAGAGATTTAGGACCTAGAATCATGCATGCAATTCTTCCTTTGAAAAATAAGGGAGATTCAGATTGGGGTTATGCCTTGATTCCTATTTTAGGACCAATTACTGGAGGAATAGTAGGAGCTTTTTTATATGTAGCACTTTTTGCATAAAAATTATAAAATATAATATAGAAAAAACAAAATCAGGAGGGAAATATGAAGTATATAATAGCATTAGATCAAGGAACAACGAGTTCAAGAGCTATAATTTTTGATGAGAATCAAAAAATAGTTGGGACGGCTCAGAGGGAGTTTAAACAGATATATCCTAAAGAAGGATGGGTTGAACATGATCCTATGGAGATATGGGCAAGTCAAAGCGGAGTCATGGCCGAGGTCATAGCTCAGTCGGGGATTTCTACTCATGATGTAATCGGAATAGGAATAACCAATCAGAGAGAAACTACAATTGTATGGGATAAAAATACTGGAAAACCTGTATATAATGCTATTGTTTGGCAGTGCAGAAGAACTGCTGATATCTGCGATAGATTAAAGGCTAAAAATCTTCAGGATTATGTGAGAGAGAATACAGGTCTTGTAATTGATGCTTATTTCTCAGGAACTAAAATTAAATGGATACTGAATAATGTAGAAGGAGCCAGAGAAAAAGCTGAAGCCGGAGACCTTCTCTTTGGAACAGTAGATACGTGGCTTATATGGAAGCTTACCAATGGAAAAGTTCACGCTACAGATTATACAAATGCTTCAAGAACTATGATTTACAATATAAAGGATCTTAAATGGGATGAAAAAATGCTGGAAGAATTGAATATTCCAAAAAGCATGCTTCCAGAAGTAAAAGATTCCAGTGGAACCTTCGGATATGTGAATCTTGGAGGAAAAGGAGGGCATAGAGTTCCGATTGCAGGGGTTGCAGGAGACCAGCAGGCGGCTCTTTTCGGACAAGCTTGTTTCAAGAAGGGAGAGGCTAAAAATACTTATGGAACAGGGTGTTTTATGCTTATGAATACTGGAGAGAAGATGATTTCCAGTAAAAATGGACTTCTTACAACTATAGCTATAGGAGTAGACGGGAAGGTTGAGTATGCCTTAGAAGGAAGTATCTTTGTGGCAGGAGCAGCAGTTCAGTGGCTACGTGATGAGATGAAACTTATAAATGATTCAAAAGAGAGTGAGTATTTTGCAGCACAGGTAAAGGATAACGGTGGAGTCTATTTTGTCCCAGCTTTTGTGGGACTGGGAACACCGTATTGGGACATGTATGCTAGGGGAACTATTGTAGGGCTTACTAGAGGAAGTAATAGAAATCACATAATAAGAGCAACTTTGGAATCTATAGCGTATCAGACTAAGGATGTACTTTCAGCTATGGAAGAGGATTCGGGGATAAAGCTGGCAGCTCTTAAAGTGGATGGAGGAGCCTCGGCAAATAATTTCCTAATGCAGTTCCAGGCTGATATAATAGGGACAGAGGTTATGAGACCGGCAATAGTAGAGACTACAGCTTTGGGAGCGGCATATCTTGCAGGACTTGCAGTCGGATTTTGGGAAAATAAAGAGGAGATAAGAGAAAGCTGGTCTCTGAACAGAGAGTTCATTTCCACCATGTCTCAAGATGAGCAGAAGATAAAGCACGGAGGATGGAAAAAGGCAGTTAAAAGATGTTTGAAATGGGAGCTTGACGAAGAGTAAAATTCATGTTAGACTGTCCATATAGAGTAAAAATAACAACAAAATAAGACAGCAAGAGAGTAGAGAGAGCTGAAAAAGGTAACGTCAAGTTATGTTTTTTTATGCTCTCTTTTTTTTTGAATTTTAAGGAGGATCAAATGTATGATATTTTAATTGTAGGGGCAGGAATAATAGGAAGTGGAGTAGCTAGAGAGCTTTCTAGATATAATTTGAAAATTGCGGTATTGGATAGAGATACAGATGTAGCTAATGGAACAACTAAAGCCAACAGTGCTATAATCCACGCAGGATACGATCCTGAGCCTGGAACTCTTATGGCTAAATATAATATACCAGGAAATGCCATGTATGAAGAGTTGTGTAGAGAGCTTCATGTAGAGTTTAACAGAAACGGATCTTTGGTTCTGGCCTTTGATGAAAAAGAGAAAAGACATCTAGAAACACTGTTAGAAAGAGGAGAAAAAAACGGAGTTCCAGGAATGGAAATTCTTTCCAAAGAGGAAGTCAAGAAGATAGAACCTCATGTATCAGAGGAGATAGTAGCAGCTCTTCATGCACCTACAGCGGGAATCGTTTCACCTTGGGAGTTTACAGCAGCACTGATTGATAATGCTGTGGAGAATGGAGCGGAACTTTTCCTCAATACAGAGGTTTTATCCATTGGAAAATCAGCAGAAGGTTTTGAAATTCTTACCAATAATGGAATTTTTAAAAGTAAAAATATAATAAACTGTGCAGGAGTGCATACAGATATAATACATAATATGGTAGCTCCTGCAAGTTATAAAATAGAGCCAAGAAGAGGTCAGTATTATGTACTGGATAAGGCTCAGGGAGCTAGGGTTAATCACACAGTTTTCCAGTGCCCCAATGAATTTGGAAAGGGAGTTTTAGTTACACCTACAACCCATGGAAATTTACTTGTGGGACCTGATTCCCAAGGGGTTGGAGATAGAGACAATCTTTCTACTACAGCTGAACAGTTGGAGTATATCCGTACTAAGGGAAGCCGTTCTATAAAGGATATCAATTTTAGAGAAGCTATAAGAAATTTTTCAGGAATGAGAGCTGAATCGGACAGACATGATTTTATAATAGAGGAATCAGCAGTGAAAGGTTTTTTTGACGTGGCGGGAATAAAATCTCCTGGACTTACAGCAGCACCTGCTATATTCCCTGCAGTTGTAGAGATGATAAAAGAAGCAGGAATAATTTTAGAGAAAAAAAACAGTTTCATACCACCGAGAGAGCATAAAATTTTTATGGATTTGAGTGCAGAAGAGAAAGCTGAACTTATAAAAAAAGATCCAACATATGGAAGAATCATATGCAGATGTGAAATGATAACTGAGGGAGAGATAATTGATGCTATCCATAGACCGGTTTCTGCCACAACTCTAGATGCAGTAAAGAGAAGATGCAGACCTGGAATGGGAAGATGCCAAGGAGGATTCTGCGGACCGAGAGTCCAGGAAATCGTGGCTAGAGAGCTGAATATTCCTCTAGAAGAGGTAATGTTGGATAAGAGAGATTCATATATATTGACAGAAGAGACTAAGGGATAAGGAGTAAATTATGAGATATGATATAGTAGTTATAGGAGGGGGACCTGCAGGACTTGCAGCTGCCAAATCTGCCCATGAAAAAGGAGCGGGAAAAATTTTAATAATAGAGCGTGACAAAGAGCTGGGAGGAATTCTTCAGCAATGTATCCATAATGGATTTGGACTTCATAGATTTAAGGAGGAACTCACAGGACCTGAGTATGCTCAAAAATATATAGATATGGTAAAAAATTTGGATATAGACATTATGCTGGAGACTATGGTACTCAGTATAGATGAAGAGAAGAAAATATCTGTAATCAGTCCTGAAAAAGGTTATGAAGAGATAGAAGCCGGTGCCATTATTCTTGCAATGGGATGCCGTGAGCGTACAAGGGGAGCTATAGCCATCCCTGGAGACAGACCTTCTGGAATTTTTACAGCTGGAGCTGCTCAAAGATATATAAATATGGAAGGTTACATGGTAGGAAAAAAAGTTCTGATTCTAGGTTCTGGAGATATAGGACTTATAATGGCTAGAAGAATGACTCTAGAGGGAGCAAAGGTAGAAGCCGTAGTGGAACTTCAGCCTTTCTCGGGAGGACTTACAAGAAATATTGTCCAGTGCCTGGATGATTTCAATATTCCGCTTCTTCTTTCTCATACAGTTATAAATGTTGAAGGCGAAGGAAGACTGGAGAAAGTAACTATTGCTAAAGTTGATGAAAATAGGAGAGCTATAAAGGGAACAGAAATAACTTATGACTGTGATACACTTCTTCTTTCTGTAGGTCTTATACCTGAAAATGAACTTTCAAAACAACTGGGAGTCAAATTGGATAACAGAACTAGCGGACCTCTTGTAAATGAAACTATGGAAACTTCTGTTCCTGGAATTTTTGCATGTGGAAATGTTGTACATGTTCATGACCTTGTAGATTTTGTAAGTGCAGAGGGAGAACGTGCAGGAAAAAATGCAGCCGACTATGTTCTGAGTCAAGAAATCATAGAGGGGAAAATAGTTTCTGTGACCAATGGAAATGGTATAACTTATACAGTTCCTCAAATTATAAATTTGGATCAGGCTCAGGGAAATCTCACAGTTTTCATGAGAGTAAATAACATCTATAAAAATCAAAGAATAACAGTGAGAGAAGGAGAACGTGAGATTATAGGTTTTCCGAGAAAACATCTGGCACCGGGAGAGATGGAGCAGATAATAATTCCTGAAAAAATGCTAAAAACAGTAACGGGGAATTTAATGATTTCTTTGGAGGAGGGTCGATAATGGTGGAAATGATCTGTATAGTATGTCCTATCGGTTGTCATATGGAAGTGGAAGTAGAAAATAATTATAAAGTTACAGGAAATGCCTGTCCTCGAGGAGAAGTTTACGGAAAAGAGGAGCTAATAGCACCTAAAAGAGTTGTGACCTCCACTGTTGTAATAGAGGGCGGGATTCATAATAGAGTTCCAGTAAAAACTTCGGGAGCTATTCCCAAGGAAAAAATATTTCAATGCATGGAACTACTTAAAGATATTAAGCTAAAGTCTCCAGTGAAAATGGGAGATGTAATTTTAAAAGATATTTTTGACACAGGTGTGGATATATTAGTAACAAGAAACATGTAAAATAAATATATTGGGCCAATACAAACTTATAACGAGACTCAAATTTTATATAAGAAAATATTTTGGCTTGTAGAAAAACAAAAGAACCTACAGAGTGCAGTGAGACCATGGAAGAAGTATATATAAAAATTTCCGAAGGAAAGATTAAAGAGTATTACCCTGAAAATCTCCATGTTCTTCATGTGGATCTTACAAAAGAGAGGGATTGGGCATATGAGTGCTGAAACATCATGAATTTCTTCCGTGGGAAGAGTGAGATGGATAATTGGATTAAAAACATGGAATTGAAAGAGGAGAATCTATTTCCAATAGATGTAGAGAC
>X329_Bleak__coassemble_892_pt1 | contig 16079 bp, 16 predicted proteins | sample X329_Bleak__metabat2_low_PE_005 | metagenome-assembled genome bin X329_Bleak
CTATATCCACAAATGAGATCATGAGCTTCAGGATATAGCTATCTGTATCCAGACAGGAGCCAAGGTTTCCGATGAGAAGCGTATGAGAATTGAGACTCCCGAGCTCTATTTCAAAAGCCGGGAGCAGATGAAAGGTATCTCCCTCTTCTTCACACAGGAATATATCTCAGGGGAGGGAAAAGAAAATCTCCAGGAAGAGCTGGAAAAAGCTCTAGATAAAACTGTAGAAATCAGTGATCGTTGCAATCTGGAGATAAAATTTGGAGAGTTTAAATTTCCAAAATATCCCCTTCCCCAGGGCTTCCATTCCATTGAGGGCTTCCTAAGAGATAGGGTTTTCCACGGACTCTCCCTGAGATATCCTGACGGTTATCCTGAATCTGTAACTGAACGGGCTGAGTATGAACTCTCTGTCATAAACCGTATGGGATATGCCGAGTATTTTATAGTGGTCTGGGATTTTATCAGATATGCCCGGGAGCAGAATATACCCATAGGACCTGGTAGAGGATCTGCTGCGGGAAGTCTAGTTTCCTATGCTCTCAAAATAACCGATCTGGATCCCCTGGAATACGGCCTTATCTTCGAGAGATTCCTCAATCCTGAGAGAATCTCCATGCCGGATATAGATATAGATATCTGCCAGGAACGGAGACAGGAGGTCATAGCCTATGTGACTGAAAAATACGGCAATGACCGTGTGGCTCAGATTATTACCTTCGGGCGTATGAAAGCCCGGGCTGCTGTCCGGGATATAGGAAGAGTTATGGGAACTCCTCTGGCCAAGGTGGATAGACTGGCCAAACTTCTTCTCCACGATTCTATAAAAGCTTCTATCGCCTCTGTGGCAGAGGTGGGAGAGATCTACAATACAGACCCGGAGATGCAGAAAATTCTAGATTTTGCCATACAGCTGGAAAATTCTGTAAGACATGCCTCTATCCATGCGGCAGGTATCGTCATCACAGAGAATCCTCTTACAGACTATGTTCCCCTCTATTCAGATTCCCGTGGGGAGAGTATCTCTACCCAGTATCAGATGAAAGAGCTGGAGGATCTGGGACTGCTGAAAATGGACTTTCTAGGTTTACGTAACCTCACCATACTGGAGAGAGCTCTCCAGTATGTGAAAAAAAATCATAATGTCTCCATTACCCTGAGCGAGATACCCCTCAACAGTAGCAGGGTCTATCATATGCTCTCCACTGGAGACTCTTCCGGAGTATTCCAGCTGGAATCTCAGGGAATCAGAAATCTTATGAAAAAACTGAAGCCTGAGCGTTTCAACGACATAATAGCTCTTCTGGCTCTCTATCGTCCAGGACCTCTGGGATCTGGAATGGTGGACAGTTTTGTAAACTGCAAAAACGGCATAGAAAAGATAAAGTATCCCGATCCCTCTCTGGAAGATGTACTCCGTGAAACCTATGGAGTCATACTCTATCAGGAACAGGTTATGAAAATTGCCCAGATCATGGCTGACTATACTCTAGGTGAAGCTGACAATCTCAGACGTGCCATGGGTAAAAAGGATTTTCAGCTCATGGAGAATAACCGGCTTATGTTTACCGAACGTGCCCAGAAAAAAGGCTACTCCCAGGAGCGAGCCGAAGAGATATTTTTCCTTATAGATAAATTTGCAGGCTACGGATTCAACAAATCCCACTCTGCTGCCTATGCTCTTATAGCCTACTGGACAGCTTATTTTAAAAGCAATTATCCTGCTGAATACTATGCTGCCATTATCTCCACCCACGGGGATATTGAGAACATCGCCTTTTATATTGAGGATGCCAGAACCCACGGGATAAGTCTTCTGGCTCCAGACGTAAACAGCCCTAGCTCTACCTTTGATGTGGTGGATGGCAAAATCCGTCTGTCTATTCCCGGAGTTAAGAACATAGGGGTGGGCTTTACAGAAAAACTTATAGAGGACTGGAAACAGAACGGAGAATATACCAGCTATGAGGATTTCGTAATTCGGAGCAAGAGGTTTGGTCTTACAAAAAAAATCCTCCATTCCCTCATAGCATCTGGGGCTCTAGACTCTCTTCCAGGCAATCGAAAGCAGAAGATGGAAAGCCTTGAAAAAGTTCTGGACTATGGTGAAAGGGTAAATCGTGAGGATGAGATACAGCAGATGAATCTTTTCGGCGAAGCTAAAACTGTTTTTCAAAGATTTCATCTGCCGGAAATTTCAGAATTTTCCATAGATGAGATGATTGGGCTGGAGAAAGAGAATCTCGGGTTTTATCTCTCTGCCCATCCGTTGGACAGGTACAGAACCCTTATAAATCTTCTGAAAACCCCACCTATCTCACTGTTATTAAACGAAAAAGATGTGCAGGGAATAAAAACATGTGGTATAATTAAGGGGATTAAGAAGATAGTCACCAGAAAAGAAGGCAAAATTATGGCCACATTTTTTCTGGAAGATTTCTCGGGAAAAATTCCTGTAACCCTCTTCCCTAAAACCTATGAAGAGAGTTTCCATTTTTTAGAGGAGGGAGCTTCTGTATTTATAGAGGGCAATCTTCAAACTGACTACTTCAATAATAACGAAACTCAAAAACTTCTTGTAAGAAGTATTACCCCTCTGGATTCCCTAGATGAAAATCCCAAGCTGAGATGCTATATTCTCATCCGTGAGGATGACAGAGATAAATTCAATAGATTAAAAACTGTCCTGCAAAATCATCCCGGAAAAAATCCTGTATCTTTTGCCATAAAAAAAGATGGAGAGAAGACAGTCAAAAATTCCAAGTTTCAAGTTTCTATATCCCCTGGATTCCTAGAGGAGATAGTGGAACTTATGGGAGCGGAGCAGATAGTGATTAAATAGGAGGATTATTACCATGAATAGTACTGTTGCATCAGCCAATGAGCTCATGAAAATTTTAGAAAAGGAAAATCTTACTGAGATTGCCTATGAGGAGGATGGAGTAAAGATTCTTCTCAAGAGAAATTATAAATTTGAAAAGATTTCTGCCCCAGTTGTAAAAGATACCCTAGGAAAAGCTCCTAAAGCTAAAAAAGACAACCTGCTGGAAATTCTTTCTCATAGAATAGGTGTATTTTATCCCAATAAGAAAAATGAGGAATCTGTTCTAATTCCAGGAGAAGTTGTAAAAGAGGGGGATGAGATAGGATATATCCTTACCATGGGTGTAAAAAATCCAGTTATCTCTGACTTTACAGGAACTATCACAGAGGTTCTTGTAGAAGAAGGAGATATAGTAGACTTTACAAAACCTATTCTGAGACTTAAGAAATAACCATTTGGAGGAGATAAAATGTTTAAGAAAATTCTTATAGCAAATAGAGGGGAGATTGCTGTCAGAGTAATCAGAGCAGCTAAAGAGCTGGGAATAAAAACTGTTGCTGTTTATTCCACTGCCGATAAGGAGAGTCTCCATGTTCAACTGGCTGATGAGGCCATCTGTATAGGAGGAGTTGCAAGTAGCGAGTCCTATCTTAAAATTTCAAATATCATAGCTGCCGCTGAAGTTACTGGGGCTGACGCTATACACCCAGGTTACGGTTTTCTCTCTGAAAATGTTAAATTTGCTGAGATCTGTCAGCAGCACAATATCACTTTCATAGGACCTAAATCTGAATGCATCACAAAAATGGGAGATAAGGCTACTGCAAGAGCTACAGCCATCGAGAATAAAGTTCCCCTTACAAACGGTACAGGTATCATCGCAACTCCTGAGGAAGCTATGGAGGTAATCCATGAGAAGATTGGTTACCCTGTTATGATTAAAGCCACTGCTGGTGGTGGAGGAAAAGGGATGAGAATCGCCAGAAATGACGATGAACTCCTGACTAATATGGTTGCTGCCCAAACCGAGGCCGGAGCTGCCTTCGGTAATCCAGATGTATATGTGGAGAAATTTGTAGAGGATCCTAGACATGTGGAGATACAGATACTGGGAGACAAGTTTGGAAACGTTATCCATTTGGGAGAGAGAGACTGCTCTATCCAGAGAAGACACCAGAAACTTATCGAAGAAGCTCCTGCATTCTCTGTACCAGCCAAAGTAAGAAAAGAGATGGGAGAAGCCGCTGTAAGACTGGCTAAAGCTATAGGATACGACTCTGCAGGAACAATAGAATTCCTTGTGGACAAGGACAACAAGTTCTACTTCATGGAGATGAACACAAGAATTCAGGTGGAGCACACTGTTACAGAACTTGTAACAGGATTTGACATCATCAAGCTTCAGATAAAAATTGCTGAGGGAGAAAGACTGAATATAACTCAGGATGACGTGCATCTTTTTGGACACTCTATCGAGTGCAGAGTAAATGCCGAGGATCCTTCTCAGAACTTTATGCCTTCTCCAGGAGTCCTTACAAAATATATAGCTCCAGGAGGAAACGGAGTAAGAATCGATTCCAATGCCTACCAGGGATATGAAATCTCACCTTACTACGATTCTATGATAGCTAAAATAATTGTTCATGATATCAACAGAGAAACTGCTATTGCAAGGATGAAGAGAGCTCTTCAGGAGTTTATTATCGAAGGAGTGGACACAACTATACCTTTCCACCTAGAGGTTCTGGAGAATGAAAAATTCCGTGCAGGAAAAACTTCTACAAAATTTTTAGAGGAAAACTTCACAAAATAATGTATTATAGTGTATAAATATTATTTTTTATCTTTAATGGGAGGTTATTACTATGAATGAACTGGGAAATGTTAGAATTGCTGATGATGTGGTAAAAACTATTGCTGCCAAAGCTGCTGCTGATGTAGATGGTGTTTACAAGCTGGCTGGGGGAGTTGCTGATGAGTTCAGCAAAATGTTGGGAAAAAAGAGACCTACCAATGGAGTTAAAGTTGAAGTTGGAGAGAAAGAATGCAACATAGATGTATATATCATCGTGGAGTACGGATACCATATCGGGGATGTAGCTACTGAAGTTCAAAAAGCTGTTCTGGATGCTGTATCAGGAATCACAGGGCTTAAAGTTATCGAGGTAAACGTTTTTGTTCAGGATATTAAGGTTATCACTGACGAAGATCTTGAGGCTGAGACAACAACGGTTCTTTAATTAAAAAAAATTCTGAGGCGTTTAGTTACGCCTCTTACTCTTTTTTGTGAAGGTGGGAACAGATGAAAAAATTTATATTTTTTTTAGCGTGGGTGGGAATATTCTTCCTGGCTCTTACAGGGATTATCTATGTTATTTACCCTGACTATATTCTCCAATTCAGTCTTTCATCTTTCATGTTAAAGGCTATTATTCTCAACATCTCCCTTGTCTACATTATTATAGTTTTCATGAAACTCATGAGCAACTTTAAAAAAAATAGGGATTATGAGATTAAAACTGCTGACGGAAAAGTAGCAATCTCTGAATCGGCAATAGCATCCATGACAAGAGAAGCTGTTTCTTACGATCAGGATATATTTGTAAAAAAAATCATCTCTTCCAACAGCCGTGGGAAATTCAGACTCTCTCTTCATCTGGAGAGCTCTTCAGATATTAACCTCTCAGAGAAAACCTCTAGATTACAGTCTGTAATCAGAAGTTATTTTCAGAGTAAAGCTGGAATTGAGCTTGACAGTATTGAGTTAAAAGTAGTAAAATTACTGGATAAACATAGTTAGGAGGAGAATATGCTTGAGGAGTTTATAACGAATTTTTTAGAAAACAGAAAAAGATATTTTAGGTGCATAGTTGCCTTTATCTTGGCCCTTATATTTGTAGAATATGGTTTCGTTAAAATGATCTTTATTCTTCTTGTGTCTTTTTTAGGCTACATCAGTGGTGCTCCTAATTTTGTGGAAACTTTGAAAAAGCTTTATAATGAGAAAAATAACAATTAAACAGTTGATGAATGTGAGGGAAAATTATGAGTAGAAAAATAGCAAGACAGGAACTTTTTAAAATAGTTTTTGAAGCTGAGATGAACAACGTTCTTCCGAATACACTTTTAGAAGAATTTTTAAACAGAGATGAGATTATCCTCTCTGCCAAAGGAAAAGAATTTTTAGCTGCCTATGTAGAGGGAATCTCTCTGCACAATGAGGAACTAAATACTCTTATCAATGAAAAAATGGAAGGGTGGAACCTGGACAGAATAGGAAGCGTAGAGAAAGCTCTGCTTAAATGTGCTGCCTATGAACTGAAGTATGAGACAACTGGTCATGAGATTATAGCCAACGAGGTTATTGAGCTGGCTAAAATTTATGGTGATGAGAAATCCCACGAATTTATAAACGGTGTTTTAGCAAATATAATTAAGGGATAGGTGACCTCATGAACAACAATGATATTTTAAGAAGACTTAGATTTGCACTGGATATCCCAGATGTAAAAGTGGTAAAGATATTTGAACTGGGAGGAAGAACTCTCACAATTGAAGAGGTTAAAAATATCCTGAAAAAAGAGCATGAAGATGGTTATCTTGGATGTAACAACCATATGCTTAAGGATTTCCTCAATGGATTTATAATCTACAGAAGGGGTCCTCTGGAAGTTAAACCTGGAGCAACACCACAACCTGAAGAGGAGTTCCAGAACAAAAAAAATTCCAACAACAACAACCTTATACTTAAAAAGCTAAGAATCGCTCTAGAGTATAAGAGTGATGATATGCTTAAGGTATTTAAGCTTGGAGGAGTTGAGCTTTCTGAATCTGAGCTTTCAGCACTTTTCAGAAAAAAAGATCACAAAAACTACAAAGAGTGTGGAGATAAATTTATAAGAGTTTTCCTAAAAGGGCTAGTTACCCTTTACAGAGGAGACGAACTGTAATTTTTTATTCTATACCATAAAAAAAGAGGCTAATCCTCAGAAAGTAGATTTTTTCTACATCTTGGATTAGCCTTTTTTTTATATTATAGTACCAGTGCCGAAGCTCCCATAATTCCTGCATCATTTCCAAGCTGACTCAGTTTTATCTCCAGTCCCTTTAAAGTTATAGGAAGAGCATACTTTTCTAGCTTCTCCTTTACCCTTTGAAGAAGTATATCTCCAGCAAGAGCAACTCCTCCCCCTAGAATAATAACCTGAGGATTTACAAGATTCAACACATTTCCCAGTCCAAGAGCTACATATTCAGCCTCATAGTCTACAAGTTCTAGAGCAAATACATCTCCCTCCTTAGCTGCATCAAAAACTGTTTTTGCCTCTAATTTAGAAAGATCTCCCCCTATCATCTTATAGATAAGATTATTTTTGTTTACAACCAGTCTAGAAGCTGTCTCCCGGATAAGACCTGTAGCTGAAGCGTAAGCTTCCCAGCAGCCCTTCTGCCCACATCCGCAGAGCTTTCCCTCTCTCTCTACCTTCATGTGTCCTACCTCTCCTCCTGCTCCCTTATATCCTGAAATAAGATTCCCATCTACATAGATTCCTCCTCCTATTCCAGTTCCAAGAGCTATCGTCACGCTGGATTCACTTCCTCTTCCAGCTCCATATTTAGCCTCTCCTAGAGCAATTACATTCGCGTCGTTATCCAGCTTTACATTTTTTACTCCAGAGATATCTTTCATAAGCTGGCTGGCATTTATTCCTGTTTCCCAAGGAAAATTGGCAAAAAATCCAACTATTTCCTGATGTTCAACCGGACCAGGTATACCTATTCCTATCCCCTCTATCCTTCCAGAATCTACTCCCAACTCTCCAGCCAGATTCTTTATTGTCTCCCAAATTCTGGTAAAAGTCTTCTCTATTCCCTCTTCTGAGAGAGTTTTTATAGAAATACTTTTGAGAAGTCTTCCCTCCTCATTCAGTATTCCTATCTTGCTGTTTGTCCCCCCTAAATCAACCCCTGCTACATATTTCATACCTTCTCAATCCCCTTTTATATTTTTATTTTTGATTATATACATCTGAATCTTTTTCATCCTTTTCCTCCACAAGATGAACATCCATCTGTGGGAATGGGATTGTTATTCCTACACGGTCAAAGGCTTCTTTGGCCATCTCTGTAGAATCAAAATGCACAGTCCAGTAGTCCTCATTTTTGCACCATACTCTATAGAGTATATTTACCGAGCTGTTTCCCAGCTCCTTTACCCTTATGGTTTTTCCCACAGTATGAAGTATCTTTTCATGGGAATCTGCTATAGTATTTAATATCTCGATAGCTTTACGGAAATCATCGCTGTAAGCTATTCCAAATATAATCTCTACTCTTCTTACCTTATTGGCTGAATAGTTGGTTATATGGTTCATCACTATCCCTCCATTAGGTACAAATACCTTTTTATTGTCTATGGTATTGAGTTCTGTTGAAAAGATAGATATAGATTCTACCTCTCCTGTCTTATCTCCCACCTCAATAAAATCTCCTATCTTATATGGTTTAAATACCAGGATTATAACCCCTCCCGAAAAATTGGCAAGAACGTCTTTTATGGCAAAACCGGCTCCCACCCCTGCCGCTCCGAATACAGCCGCTATTGAGGTTTCACTTATTCCAAAAACCCTGAGTATTATCATAAATATTACAGCATAGGAAAAAACCTTAAACATGGAAGAGATAAAAGCTATCAGAGATTTATCCATCTTCTTTCTGTCCTCAAACTCCACTATCTTCCTGGCTACTGTATCTATGATTCTTTTGGAGATAACAAATATTAAGACGGCTATTCCCGTTCGGAATAAACCTTTAAATACAAAATCTAATGCCAATTTTCCCACATCTTGATTCTTAAATAAATTTATAATTTCTGAAATTAATGTCACATCTTGAACTGCCTCTGCCATATGTCCTCCATTTATTATATTCTTGTTTCAATATTGTTTCAACCCTAATTTAACTTTTTCTGAAAGAAAGTGCCTCTAATAGATGTCTTTTTTCTATTGTTTCGCTAATTTCTAAATCTGCTATAGTCCTGGCTACTCTTATAACCTTATGAAAAGCCCTGGCTGTAAGCTTGAGATTCTCTCCGGCTATTTTCAAAAGCTGGAGGTTTTCCTCTTTTAAGTAACAGTATTGCTCCATCTCCCGAGGAGTTATATCACCGTTTAACTTTCCTTTCCCATATCTTTCCCTCTGTATTTTTCTAGCTCTTGCCACTCTCTCCTTTATGGCTTCTGATTTTTCTCTCTCTACGAAATTTTTTAGGAGCTCCTCCTGATCTACTTTTTTTATCTCAGCATAGAGATCCATCCTGTCTACTATTGGGCCTGAAAGTTTTTTTCTATATCGTTCTATCTCATGGGCACTGCATCTGCATTGATCTCCCGATTCAAAAAGTAATCCGCAGTTGCAGGGATTGGTCGCCCCCACAAGAATAAATTTTGTAGGAAAATCTAAACGGTATCCTGTACGGCTCACAGAGACTTTTTTGTCTTCCAGAGGCTGTCTCAGACTCTCTATCACATCTTTAGAAAATTCAGACATCTCATCTAAAAAAAGAACTCCGTTATGTGCCATGGTTATCTCTCCCGGTCTTGGATTCCTTCCACCTCCTATTATAGAACTTATGGTACCAGTATGATGGGGCGAGCGGAAAGGCCTCCTTGTCACAAGGGGATTTTCTCCACTTAACTCACCCATTATACTGTATATTCTGCTCGATTCTATAATTTCCTCCATTTCCATCTCTGGGAGTATAGTCACTATTCTTTTGGCCAGCATGGATTTTCCTGATCCTGGAGAACCTGAAAGAAGTAGATTGTGTCCTCCTGCTGCGGCTATCTCTAGAGCTCTTTTGGCACTCTCCTGCCCGCATACTTCACTTATATCTATGGAGAATTTTTCCTCCTTTTTTATAATTTTCAGATTTTCATCTCCTCTTTTTATCTCTATCTCTTCCTTTTCCATCTCACCTGTAGAGATAAAATGAAAAAAAGTTGTCAAGTTTTTCACTCCTATCACATCTATTCCCGGTATAGCTCCTGCCTCTTCCATATTGTCCCAGGGTACAACTATCCCCTTAAAACCCAGCTCTTTTGTCAGAATAGCTCCCCCTATTACTCCCCTCACCCCTTTTACATCTCCGTTGAGAGCTAGTTCTCCCATAATTATGTAGTTTTCCAGAATTTTATTTTTATCCTGTATATACCCCATTCCCACACCTAGTCCGGTACTGATTGCCAAATCAAAATGGGAGCCCTCTTTTCTTATGGAGGCTGGGGAAAGATTCACAGTTATTTTTTTAGGAGGCAACTGATATCCACTATTTCTCATGGCAGTCCGTACTCTCTCTCTGCTCTCATATATTGTGGTATCCCCCATTCCAATAATACTCAGTTGAGGTAACCCTGAGCAGATATCTATCTCCACCTCTACCAGATAATTTTCTATTCCCGTATAGCTTGTGCCCATAACTTTAAGATTCATTCCTTACCTCCCTTTTATTTTCACTTATATACAGTATCTTTTATTGTTTTCCTACATTCTAAAAATAGTATCCCAATTTTTTAAGAATTTTTAAAAAAACTTGTTGACTTTTCACCCAAAAAGTAATATACTTAAAACATAAATGAAACGATTACAAATTTAAAAAAATTAAGATAAATTTATAGGGGGTATTAAATTATGAAAAAATATGTATGTAATGTTTGTGGAGAAGTTGTTGTAGAGGGTGTAACTCACTGTCCTGTATGTAAGGCTGGAGCTGATAAATTTAAAGTTTTAGAAGAGTCTGCTACTAGAGTTTGGGCTACTGAGCACAAAGTTGGAGAGGGATTAGCTTGTGGAGATGAGGAGATCATATCTGGTCTTAGAGCTAACTTCCAGGGAGAGTGTACTGAGGTTGGAATGTACCTAGCTATGTCTAGAGTTGCTGACAGAGAGGGATACCCAGAAGTTGCTGAAGCTTACAAAAGAATAGCTTTTGAAGAAGCTGAGCACGCTGCTAAATTTGCTGAACTACTAGGAGAGGTTATCTCTTCTTCTACTGCTGAGAACCTGGCTATGAGAGTTGAAGCTGAGTACGGAGCTACTTCAGGAAAATTCGATATCGCTAAGAGAGCTAAAATGCTAGGATTTGATGCTATCCACGATACAGTTCATGAGATGGCTAAAGATGAGGCTAGACATGGAAGAGCATTCCTTGGACTTCTTGAGAGACACTTCGGAAAAAAGAACTAATTTTATATTAAGAAAATATTTTTAGTATAGGGAGTAGGTCAACTACTCCTTTTCTTTTATTTAAATATATGCTAAAATTTTGTAAATCTTGTCATTGAAGGAGACTTATGAAAATTTTATTTCTGTTCTACTTATTGCTGATTATGAATATTCCGGCCTTCGCCCAAGATGAGGTCCTACGGGGAAAACTTCCCAACGGATTTTCATACTACATTCTAAAAAATTCCAAACCTGAAAAAAGAGCCTCTCTCAATCTGGTTATAAAAAGCGGTTCTCTGAATGAAACCGAAGAACAAAGAGGTCTGGCTCATTTTCTAGAGCATATGGCCTTCAACGGTACTTCTGGCTATCCCAAGAACGAACTGGTAAAATATCTCCAGTCTCTGGGACTCTCTTTTGGGGGGGATCTCAATGCCCATACTGGTTATGATGAAACTGTATACAAACTTCAGATTCCAACTGACAGTGAAAAATCTCTAGAAGAGGGATTCCATGTTCTCCGACAGTGGGCTACAGATATAACACTGGATTCCACCGATATTCAAGAGGAGAAAAATATTATCATGGAGGAGTGGCGTACAGCTCAAGGACTTTCTGAAAGACTGGGAAAGGTAAGGAGAGAAGCTCTTTTCGGAGAATCTAGATTTTTTCACCGTTCTCCCATTGGAGTTCCTGAAACTATTGAGGGAGCCAATGAAAAATTACTAAAAGATTATTATTATAGCTGGTATCATCCTGAACTTATGGCCGTCATAGCTGTAGGAGATTTTGATCCTGAGAAAATCAAAAGTATAATCGAGAGAGAGTTCAGTTATTCAGCTAAGCAAAACACTCCAGCCAGGGAGGAGTATTCTCTTCCAGAAACTCGGGGAGGTGTGAGGGTTTTCTCTGATTCTGAACTCACATCTTCCACTCTGGATATATTTTTTCAAGGAGATTATCTTCCTGGAAATAGCGAAGAAAATCATTTGGAAAATCTGAAATACCTTATTTTTTCCAATATTCTCAATTCCAGACTCTCAATTCTGGAAAAGCGAAAAAATACAGGATTTTCTAAGGGCTTCCACTACTGGTATCCCCTGGGAAAAAATACCTCTGTTCAAGGGCTTCGAGTTATAGCAAAGGAAAATCAGATTCCAAACTCTCTGAAAGAGATTCTGGAAAATCTTCAGTCCCTGGCATCCTATCCCGTATCTCAGGAGGAACTTTCTAGAGAGATGGAGGAACTTTCTGTCTATCTGAAAAATCGTGAAATCAACAGAGAATCGGTAGAAAACGAGAAATTCATCTCTGAAATCAGAGATGAATTTATTCTAGGAGACAGTTTTATCTCTCCAAAAGATTCCTACCATCTTTTTGAAAAACTGAAAATCGGTGTCACTCCCAAAGAGATTCAGAGAATAGCTCAGAATTTTTACAGCAAAAACTTTGCTCTTCTTGTTTCTCTTCCTGAAAAAGAGGGTATTTCTCCTGTGGATAGCAATACCCTGGAAAAGATTATCCTGGATGTTAGAAACTCCCCAGGAAAAAATCTTTTTTCTGAAAATAAAAATAATTTTAAAGCTGTAGAGCTTAAACCTGGAAAGATTCTCCAGGAAAATATTTTGCCTGAATATACTCATTTCCAGCTTTCCAACGGTATAGAGGTTCTATATAAAGAGACTGACTTTGACAGAGACAGGATAAATATGCTTCTTTTCAGAGAGGAGGGAAGTTCTGTTCTGGATTATACAGGATATGTCAATTCACTATTTTTAGGTGAGCTTCTTCAGAAATCTGGATTGGGCGGTTTAAATAAAGAGGAGTATGAACTTTTTTTAAAAGGTAAAAATTTTTCTCTATCAGCCTATATCTCTGACTATGATCAGGGATTCAATATCTATTCCGATAGGGAAAATCTTGATTTAGCCATGAGCTCTCTTACCACTCTTCTTCTAGAAAAAAAACTGGATTCTGATATTTTAGAAAACAGATTGAGCCTGAGCATGGAAAAATGGAGAAATCTTAAGAACTCTCCAAAACTGGTCTTTTCTGAAAAGATGAAAGCTGTTCTTTCAGGAGATAACCCTAGAAGAAGAACTCCAGATGAGAAGAATCTCTCCCTGGTATCCATAGAAAATATTGAAGCTGTCAGCAATAAACTTTTTTCTGATTTTTCAGGCTATAAACTCATAGTTACAGGTTCAGTGGATTCTGATACCATGAAAAATATTCTCACAAAATATATTTCAGCTCTTCCAGGTTCTCTTGAAAAAAAAGAAAATTTTTCCAGAGGAGATTTGGGGATAAAACAGCCTTTAAAAACCGTGAGAGAGAGCATGAGTCAGGGAGAAGATGCCAAGGCATCTGTTTCAATTATCTATCCTTATCAAGATATCTATAGCAACAAAAATCGGATTCTTTTTTCTGCCTATTCCAAAATCCTAGATATAGTCCTAATAGATAAAATCCGGGAAGAGATGGGGGGAGTCTATTCCATAAGGTCCTCGGATTCCCTGAGATATGAAAATCATGGGGAAAATTCTCTTACTATCAACTATAGTTCCAATCCTGAATCCGCCTTAAAAATTTCCCGGGCTGTACAGGATATAATAGGGGAGAGTTTAAAAGGAAAATATATCCAGGAAAATCTGGAGAAAATCTATGAGAATTACCGTCTTACCTATGAGGATGAGATTCAAAGAAACCGTTTCTGGTTCTATTATCTCAAAAACCGAGCCCTCAAAAATAGGGATTACTCAGTGCTTACACCGGAAGAATACAGAAAATTTGTCACCTATGAAAGCCTTCTGGAATTTCTTTCTAAGGCTCTCTCCACAGATATATTCATAGAGGGACTGTTACTTCCTGAAACAGGGAAAGCTCCATAAAAAGGAAAATCTTTTTCTTTTTTGTATATAATAAAGTATATTTTAAAAATTTTTACACTAGGAGGATACTATGAAAAAAATCTTTGCACTTATCACTATATTTATTCTAAATCTCTCACTCTTTGCCAATGGGGTAAAGACTCCAGAGGTGGGAGAACAATTTCCTAATCTGACTTTTATAACTATGGAGGGAAAAAAAGTTTCTCTCGATTCAATGAAGGGAAAAAATATTCTCATCAACTTCACTGCCAGCTGGTGCCCTTTCTGTAAAGAGGAGAAAATAAAATTTAAAGAGGACTATTCTAAATTTTTAAAAGATAGAAAAGATTTAGAGGTTCTAGTAGTTTTTGGAGATTATGGACGTGAAACTAAAGAGGCTGTAAAAAATTACATGGAAGAAAACAGCTATTCTTTTCCTATTTATTACGATCAAGAAAAGGCTATCGCTAAAGAGATAGGTCTTTCAAAAATACCTTTCAACTATTTCTTGGACGAAACTGGAAAAATAGTTGAAGCAAAAACATACTATTATGAAATAGAAGCTTTAAAGCCCTTATTAAAAAAATAAAAACTGGAGGTAAGCATGAGATATATTAATTTCCTGGATCACAAAGTACTTAAATCTGCTGCTGCCACAGTGCTATCTATAACGATTGCCCAACAGCTGGAGCTTAAATATGCCCTCACTGCTGGTATTATTGCCATTATAAGCATACAGGGAACTAGAAAGGAAGGTTTTAAGGTTGCCTTTGACAGAGTTATTGCAACAATAATCGGACTTCTGGTTTCGGATATACTTTTCTATTTTATGGGCTATAGCTATCTTGTACTGGGTATTTTTATTCTCATATTCATGCCCATCTGTGTGAGATTTAATCTGATTCAAGGCTTCCTTGTCAATGTGGTTCTGGCTACTCACCTCATAAGTGAGCAGTCTTCATCCATGTCACTGCTTATAAATGAATTTGCACTTCTTCTTATAGGTCTGGGGACAGCCCTGCTCTTCAATCTGTATATGCCTGATCTCAACCGGGAGCTACGGAAAATGTCCGAGGATATGGGAAAAACTATTCAGAATATACTTCTGGATATGTCACAGTCACTGAAATGTAACTGCGTCTCAGTGGAAGAAAAAAAACTTTTTGATCAGTTAAAAGAGTTGGGAAATCGTGCCAGACTCATGGCTATCAACGAATTTAATAACTCTATAATTTCAAATAATACTATGACCATAGATTATTTTAATATGCGATATGTTCAGTACAAAATTCTGAAAAGAATGAGACTCTCTTTCTCCAGACTCTATCAAATCACAGAACATGCTCTCATTATATCTAGGCTTATGGAAAGTATCTCTTACTGTACATTTGAGGATGATGAGGTAGACCAGGTACTTGTCGATATCAGAAACTGTAAAGAGGAGTTCCGGAACAGTGAACTTCCTAAAACCCGTGAGGAATTTGAAAATCGTGCTGTATTATATGAGTTTCTAAATGATCTGGAAGAATTTGCTACTGTAGTAAAAGAATTCCTTATTAAATATCCAAAAAAAGAGAAACACTCCACCACTTAGGAGTGTTTCTCTTTTTATTTTTATATTATTCAAAATTGAAAATCTTGAAGCTCTAACCTAGAGCTATTTTTTATCCTCAGCAGCTCTCTTCAAAAATAGCATTGATTCCGCCTTCTAGATTATAGGCCTGAAGGTATCCTGCCTCTCTAAGAGCCTGTAGAGCTCTCATAGATCTTACTCCGTTTTCTGAGTAAACCAAGATTTTAGAATCCTTCAAAATCTCCTCATCCTCTTCCAACTCTTTCATATGATCCATAAATTTTTCATCCATAGGAACATTATAACAGTCCTCAGTTATAGGAGGAACATCCTCTAACTCCTCTCCTGCTCTTACATCAATTATTATTGTAGCATCGTCCATTATAAGTTCCAGTGCTTTCTGTTTGTCCAGTGAATACTGTTTCATAATAACCTCCTGTTTTATTAAAATATCTAAAAAAAGAACGGTAGAAAATCTACCGTCCCCTAAGAGCATGTATTAAACTAGCTCGATTATAGCCATCTCAGCAGAGTCACCTTTTCTTACACCAGTTTTGATTATTCTAGTGTATCCACCGTTTCTCTCTGT
>X329_Bleak__coassemble_893_pt1 | contig 15646 bp, 13 predicted proteins | sample X329_Bleak__metabat2_low_PE_005 | metagenome-assembled genome bin X329_Bleak
CTTAAATACAATATTCAGCTAATATTTCAAATTTCAAGAAGAAATTTTAATGAATTATAAATGAGTTTGTATTATTTAAATTAAAAAACTTTAGCTTTCGTTCACCTGTACTTTACTTTTTATAAGTTTTATGTTATTATTCGGATTGCTAAAATATATTTTAAGGAGATTTTATGAATAGTAAAAAAGATATTCAAAATCATGTTGAACTTCTCCAAAAAGGAAATAAAGGATTGTTTGGTCTTTCAATTTTAGTGGGTATTGTAACTGGTATTACTGTATCGTTATATAGATATGGACTATCTTTTGCAGAAATACTTCGAAATAGGTATATTAACAAAGATCTTTTAACAAATCCGGGTAAACTTATTTTCATTTGGTTGATTTTTATTGCCATTGGACTTTTTGTAGATTATATCTCTAAAAAATTTCCAACAACTGGAGGAAGTGGTATTCCTCAAGTTAAAGCTTTAATTTTAAGGAAGCTTGATTATTTGTTTTGGCCAAAAGAACTTTTGGTCAAATTTTTCGGAGGATTACTTGGCATAGGTGCCGGTTTATCCCTTGGTAGAGAGGGCCCCTCTGTACAACTTGGTTCTTATATTGGTTATGGATTCACAAAGATATTTAAAAGAGATTATGTTGATGAAAAATATCTTGTGACAGCTGGATCTAGTGCCGGCTTAGCTGGTGCATTTGGAGCCCCTTTATCAGGAGTAATATTCAGCATGGAAGAGCTACATCGTTTCTTTTCATCTAAGCTTATTATATGTACATTTTTGGCGAGTATTTGCTCTAACTTTGTATCTAGAAGAATATTCGATATGAAACCATCTTTTGATTTATATACAAAATATCCAACGAATGTAAATCCTTATTTACAATTTTTATTTTTCATTGCTTTTGGTATTATATTAGCTTTCTTTGGAAAATTATTTACTGTTTCTTTGACTAAAACACAAGATATTTTCAGAGATATTAAACTTCCTAGAGCTTTTAAAATATCTTCAGTCATGACTTTATCCTTCATTATATGTTTTGTTATGCCTGATATGGCTGGTGGTGGACATCATTTAGTTGAAGAGATGCCTCATATTAACCAAACAATATTATTTTTACTATTTTTATTTATAGTTAAGCTATTTTTTACTACAATATCTTATGCAACAGGATTCCAAGGTGGTATCTTCCTTCCGATGTTAGTGTTAGGAGCTATACTTGGTAAAATATATGCCCTAATACTTGTCTCTGGATTTGGTTTAGGTCATGAATTTATAATACATTACATGATTTTGGGTATGGCTGGATTTTTTGTTGCTGTTGTTAGAGCACCTATAACTGGAGTTATTCTTATCCTTGAAATGACTGGAAGTTTTGATCATCTTTTGGCTATAGCAACTGTTTCAATTGTTGCTTACTACATTACTGAACTACTGAAACTTGAACCGATATATGAAATCCTTTATGAAAGAATGCCTAAAAAGAAAATTGATGATGATTTAGAAGAGGAACGTCACGAACAGATGGAAAAAACAATTATTTGTATTCCCATTTCTGCTGATTCTGAGCTTGAAAATAAATTAATCAAAGAAGTTAATTGGCCTAAAAATTCTCTTGTTATTGCAATTAGAAGAGCTGAAACTGAATATATCCCAAGAGGAAATAGTCGAATTCTAGCTGGAGATGTTATTGTTTTATTGTTGTCACGTAAACAAGCAGATATTTATAATGAAGAATTATTTAAAATGGGAGTATCTCACTAAAAATTTGTGAACAACTTTATTATTAAAAATTTAATTTTGAGCAAGAAAAAACGACTATAGAAGATTTTTCAATAGTCGTTTTTTATAATCTGAAAGCACCTTAGGTGCCCTATTTTATCCTATTAGCTATCTCTCCCACTCTGAAATCTTGAAAGAGCGAAAAAGTATATGTTATAGAGCACATAAAAAGCTGTAACAATGAATAGGCTATATTTTAAAGTTACTAGAATAGCTAGAAGAAAAAGTGGAAATATTTTTTTAGGTATAGCCGCAAAAACCTTGTCCGGCGTTTGGAAAGGGATAGTGCTAACCATGAGAACCGCTGCTAATACAGCTATAATTGAAAATATTTCAGTTGAAAAAATATTTATTTCTCCAAAGAGCTGACTATTGATTAAAGTTTCTGACAAAAGATAGTAAGAAACAACTAGAGAAGCTCCACACGGGATAGGCATTCCACTGAAATCATCTTTTTCACTTGAAGCTGTAGTCATGATATTAAACTTAACCAGTCTCATAACGCCGCAAAGTGCATAGATAAATGAAATAGGAACAACAAACTGAGAAAGTTTACTGTCCATACTTAAGATGGAGAAAATAAAGATACCAGGCGCTAAACCAAAGGAGATAGCGTCACAAAAAGAATCAAATTCCTTACCAAACTCACTAAAAGCATCTAATTTTCTCGCTGTTTTTCCATCTAAAGTATCGCAGACCATAGCTGCTATTATAAACCATATAGCATGGGAAAAATTTCCTTTTATAGACGCAGTTATACTCAAATACCCCAAAAACATATTAGCTGCAGTTATAGCATTAGGTGCAATATACTTTTTTTCAATCATTAAAATCACTCCCTGAAAATATTTAATCTGTAATCACTTGATTTTATCATAGTTTAATTATAAAATCAATAATAGAGATGTTTTAGATAAAAATTGAAGAGTGAAGGGTTGACAACATTGGGCAAAAATGGTAATATTATAAATGTCGTAGATGAAGTATAAATTGGTGGCATATCTGCAGCGAACCGTGTCAGATCCGGAAGGAAGCAGCACTAAGTTGTTAGATGTGGGTATCAATCGAGCTCTGTCTACGACACTTAATTATTATAAATTCAAGCCATGAGTACTCATGGCTTTTTTTTTACACGGAGGAAAATATGTTTAAAATAGAAGAAAATAAATATGTCCTTAAAAATGAAGAAAAATTTAGAACTTTGGATTCGCAATTTAAGTTTATGCAGAACAGAGAGTATTTTGTGGATTTGGAAGGAGAAGAGATCCTATCATATGCTGAGATAGAAGTAAATAGGGAAGAGAAAAGTTTCATTATCCATAGAATATTTGTATCACCTCAGGAAAGACATAAATCTTATGGGAAAAAAATGATAAATTTTTTGGAGAAAAAACTAAAAAAATTTAAATGTGAAAAAATTGTATATCCTTATGACGGAAATAAAGTGTTTTTTGAAAAAGTTGGATTTAAGCCAGATGGCAAGATACTTATATATAATCAAATTCAGTTGAGAAAAAAAAGACAACAGGAAAATAACAGAGTCATAATATTTTCTATTTTAGGGAATATAGTTTTGGCTATTACCAAAATAATATGGGGAATAAAAGGAAAATCTAGAGCCCTTCTTTCTGATGGAGTAAACTCACTTTCAGATATAGGAACCTCAACAGGAATTCTTATAGGAGTTCACTACAGTAATATGCCTGCAGACGAGGAACATCCCTATGGACATGAAAGGATAGAATCCATAATTGCTAATATTTTAGGAATATTTATGATATTAACTGCCTTTGAGCTTCTTCGTGGGACAGGTGACCTTCTTTGGAGTTATTATAAAGAGGGTGGTAATAATTCTATCCCTCAAATGAGTACAATATATTGGGGTATATTTTCAGCTATAGTGAAGTATTTTATGTATTATTATAAAATAAAAGTAGGCAAAAACACAGGGAATTCAGCTCTTATTGCAGATGCAAAAGATAGCAGAAACGATATTTTCACTTCTTTAGGAGCAGTGCTAGGAATAATTTTAGCAATCTATGTAAATCCTCTTTTTGACTTGTTATTGAGTCTGCCAATTGCTCTGGTCATAATGAAAGAGGGAATTTCTGTGATTTTTGAAAATGCGCATATAATAATGGATAAGCAGGACAAAGAATTTCTTCAAAAGATAGAGGAATATATATATAAAAGCAGCGACATAAAAAATGTCCATGAAATCCAGATGAGAAGTTCAGGAGATAAAATATTTTTGAATATGGATATCAGAGTTCCGGGTGATATGAGTGTGGACGAAGCTCATGCTCTTGCAGATACTTTGGAAAATTCAATTTTAATAGAATTTCCAGAGGTTAAGGAAGTTCTGATTCATGTGGACCCGATAATTGAATAATAACAGGTATTATGGTATAATAAAAAAATGGAGAAAAATTAAGGAAATAAGCGGGAGTGTGTTATGAGTATATTGAATGGTCTTAATGAATATCAGAGAGCAGCGGCAGCCAAAATAGATGGAGCACTTCTAATACTGGCAGGAGCCGGATCTGGAAAAACTAGAACTATTACTTACAGAATAGCTCATATGATTTTAGAAAAAGGGGTATCACCATACAGCATATTGGCGGTTACATTTACTAATAAAGCAGCCAAAGAAATGAGAGAGAGAGTTGAAAGACTCGTGGGAGAAGATGCTCATAGAGCTACTATTTCAACATTTCACTCTTTTGCTATGAGACTTTTGAGAATATACGCAGAAAAAATAGGTTTTGACTCCAATTTTACAATATACGATGGAGATGATCAAAAAAGAGTAATCAAAAACATATGCAAAGATCTAGTTATTCCTGATAAAAAACTTACAGAGAGCATATTAGCTTCCCATATTTCTAAATTGAAAGAAAATTCAATAACACCAGAGGAATATGAAAAAGAGAATAGATTCCAGCCCAATAGTAAAATAATAACTGAGGTCTACAGACGATACAATTCTCAGCTTAGAAAAAATAATTGTATGGATTTTGCAGATATTCTGGTAAACTGTCATAAATTACTAGAAATAGATGAAATAGCAGAGAAAATTGCCACGAAATATAGATATATAATGGTAGATGAGTATCAGGATACTAACGATATTCAGTATAGAATAGTAAAAAAAATAGCTGAAAAATATGGAAATATTTGTGTAGTTGGAGATGAAAATCAGAGTATTTACGGTTTTAGAGGTGCAAACATAAAAAATATTTTGGATTTTGAGAAAGATTATCCGGATGCAATGGTTATAAAACTTGAAGAAAATTACCGTTCAACATCTGCCATTCTAGACGCAGCCAATGCTGTGATAAAACATAATACAACTTCTAGAGATAAAAAACTTTGGACAAAAAAACAGCAGGGGGAACAGCTTATTCTTGCTCATTGCAAGGATGGGCGTGAGGAAGCTGAGATGGTTGTGAATAGGATAAAAGAACTAAAGAACAGAGGAAAAGGGTATAGTGATTTTACCATTCTTTATAGAACTAATGCTCAGTCTAGAAATTTTGAAGAAGCCTTTTTAAAACACAACATACCTTATAAAATTTTTGGCGGAATGCAGTTTTATCAGAGAGCAGAGATCAAAGATATTTTATCGTATCTCACTTTTGTTAACAACTCTAAAGATACTTTAAGTTTTGGCAGAATAATAAATACTCCAAAGAGAAAAATAGGGGATAAAACCCTGGAAAAAATAGTTTCTTATGCTAAAGATAAAGAGATTACAGCCTTTGAAGCGCTTGAAAGTATAGATGAGATAGATGGAATAGGGCCAGCTGTAAAAGTGTCGTTAGATGAGTTCTATACGCTTATAACAGAATTAAGAGAGATGAGCAGAGAGTATGCCAAAGTTTCAGAAATTTTTGAAAAACTTTTATCTGAAATAGGATATGAGAAATATATTGAGAATAATTATCCAGATTTTGAAGGAAGATTGGAAAATATAGATGAACTTAGAAACTCCATATCTGAACTAGAAAAAATAGCAGAAAATCTCACACTTGGAGAGTACCTTGAAAATGTATCCCTTGTAAGTGCTACAGATGAGTTAGAAGAGAGTTCACAGTATGTCAAGCTTATGACGATACATAACTCCAAGGGCCTTGAGTTTCCTGTGGTTTTCCTTACGGGGGTAGAAGATGAAATTTTTCCTGGAAAAATGGCTGACTTTGAAAAATCTACTTTAGAAGAGGAGAGAAGATTGTGTTATGTAGCTATAACAAGGGCTGAAGAGGAACTTGTTATAAGTTATGCAGATGCAAGGTATATGTATGGAGACATGAACTTTAGAACAAGATCCAGATTTATAAAAGAGATTCCTACTGAGCTTTTAAAAGAAAGGATTGGTAGCCATCTAGAGGAACAGCGTTCATATGCTCATAGTTCTTTAGGAAGAGAGAGTTTAAAAAGAGAAAGTAAAATAGAAAATTTCAGTTTAGATAGATTTGAAAATATGAAAAAAAATAAAAATTATCCATATTTACCAGGAGAAAAAGTTATGCATAAAAAATTTGGACTGGGTATTGTGAGAGATATGGATGAAAAAAGAGTAGTAGTTGAATTTGTGGATGGAACAAAGGAGATTGCGGCTATAATTGCTGATAAATTTCTTGAGAAGCATTCTTAGAATTCAAGGAGGAAAAAAGAATGAAGAGAAAAACTCTTAAACAAGAGATTGAGTTTCAAGGAGTAGGTCTCCATAAGGGAGAAAATATAGTATGTAGACTCATACCTTCGGAAAATAAAGAGATTATCTTTAAACGTAAAGATTTGGAAGAGGGAAAAAATATAATCAAGTTGGATATTGAAAATACCTTTGATCTGACAAGAGGAACAAATGTAAAAAACGAGTATGGAGCAGCTGTACATACTGTGGAACATTTTTTGTCTGCATTGTATATAATGGGGATTACAGATCTTATCATAGAGCTAGATGGAAATGAACTCCCTATATCTGATGGAAGTGCTATAAAATTTGTGGAAACCATGGAAAAAGTGGGTATTAAAGAATTAGAAGATTCGGTAGAGCCTATAAAAATCTTAGAGCCAGTAGCTGTAACAGTTGGCGATAAACATGTAATAGCACTTCCTTATGATGGATATAAAATAACTTATGGCATAAGATTTGAACATACATTTCTAAAGTCTCAATTGGCCGAATTTGAAATAGATTTGGAAACCTATAAAAAAGAGATAGCTAGGGCAAGAACTTTTGGTTTTGATTATGAGGTAGAGTATTTGAAAAAAAATAATTTGGCTTTGGGAGGAACTCTTGAAAATGCCATAGTTATAAAATCTGATGGAGTAATGAATCCAGGTGGTTTGAGATATGAAGATGAGTTTGTAAGGCATAAAATGTTGGATATAATAGGAGATTTAAAAGTACTGAATAGACCTATACAAGGGCACATTATAGCTATAAAAGCAGGCCATGCTATCAATATAGAATTAGGGAAAAAACTTAAAAGTTTATAAAAAGTTTATAAAAAATATTTGCTAGGGGGAATTTATGCTAGATATAATGGAAATAATGAAAAGAATACCACACAGATATCCTTTTTTACTTGTGGATAGAATCCTTGAAATAAATTCAGAGGAAAAAAGTATCAAAGGAATAAAAAATGTGACTATAAACGAGCAATTTTTTAATGGACACTTCCCAGGTCATCCAATAATGCCAGGAGTTCTAATAGTTGAAGGTATGGCACAGTGCCTTGGAGTTTTAGTAATGGAAGGACAGGAAGGTAAAGTTCCGTATTTTGCGGCTCTCGAAAATATAAAGTTCAAACATCCTGTAAGACCAGGAGATCAGCTTGTATATGAAGCTAAAGTTGATAAAATGAGAGGAAGCATAGTGAAAGCTAGTGGAGTAGCAAAAGTAGACGGGAAAGTTGTAACGGAAGCTAGCTTCACTTTCAGTATAGCTAACAAAGAGTAGAAGGAGGATCTATCTTGATAGATATTCATGCAACTGCCATAATAGAAGATGGGGCAGTAATAGAAGAGGGAGTAAAGATAGGACCCTACTGCATAGTAGGAAAAGATGTAAGAATAGGAAAAAATACTATATTGCAGTCCCATATAGTGGTGGAAGGAATAACAGAAATAGGGGAAAACAATACAATTTATTCCTTTGTTTCAATAGGAAAAGCATCTCAAGATTTGAAATATAGAGATGAACCTACAAAAACGATAATTGGAAATAACAATCAGATAAGAGAATTTGTTACTATACACAGGGGAACCGATGACAGGTGGGAAACGAGAATAGGAAATAATAATCTCCTTATGGCTTACGTCCATGTTGCTCATGATGTAATAGTTGGAAATAACTGTATTCTTGCCAATAATGTGACTTTAGCAGGACACGTGGTGGTGGAAGATTTCGCTATAATAGGAGGATTAACTCCTGTTCATCAGTTCTGCAGAGTGGGGGCATATTCCATGACTGGAGGAGCAAGTGCTATAAATCAGGATATATGTCCATTTATGCTGGCAGAGGGGAATAAGGCAGAGGTCAGAACTCTAAATGTGACAGGACTTAAGAGAAAAGGTTTCTCCTCAGAGGAGATGGCCAATATAAAGGCTGCCTATAAACTTATTTTCAGGTCAAAACTTCCTTTAAAAGAGGTAATAGCCCAGCTGGAAAGGGATTATTCTCAGGATAAAAACATAAGAATAATACTGGATTTTATAGCAATAAGTACCAAAAATAGGGGGTTAGCTAGATAATGGAAAAAGTAGGAATTATAATAGGTAATGGGAAATTACCCTTATACTTTATCCAGGAAGCTAAAGAAAAAAAATTAGAGATATACCCCATAGGACTTTTTGAAAGCGTAGATGAAGAAATAAAAAGACATGACAGATATACCCAGTTTAATATTGGAGAGGTTGGCAGTATTGTGAAATACCTCCTCATAAGAGATATAAAAAAAATTGTTTTATTGGGAAAGGTAGAGAAAGAGCTACTATTCAAAGAGATGAAATTGGACAAATTTGGAGAGGAGCTTCTGAAAAAACTGCCAGACAGGAAAGATGAAACTCTCCTTTTTGGAGTTATTCTTTTTTTTAAATTAAATGGAATTAAAGTTCTTCCTCAGAACTATCTTTTGAAAAATATGATGTTTGAGAAAAAAAATTACACATCTATATATCCTTCTAAAGAAGATCTGAAAACTATCAAAATTGGAAGAGAAGCTGCTAAAGCTCTAAGTAAAGTGGATGCGGGTCAGTCGGTGCTATGTAAAGATGAATCTGTGATAGCTTTGGAGGGGATAGAAGGAACTGATAAAATGATTCAAAGAGGCGGAAGTTTGGCAGGAAAGGGAACCGTATTGGTGAAAATGGCCAGACCTCAGCAAGATATGAGGGTAGATATTCCCGCGATAGGAATAGATACCTTAAAAAATCTTGTGGAAATAGGAGCAAAGGGTATAGTAGGAGAAGCAGGAAAAATGCTTTTCCTCAATAGAGATGAATGCATATCCTTGGCGGAAAAAAATAATATGTTTATAGTGGGTGAGTAGTTATGGATAATAAATTTTTTGTTTCCACAGGAGAGGTATCAGGAGATCTTCATCTTTCATATATAGTAAAAAGTATTTCTAAACTGGACCCTAAATGTAAATTTTTCGGAGTGGCTGGAAAGCATAGTGGAGAAGCTGGAGTAAATATTATACAGAATATAGATGATTTGGCTATAATGGGATTTGTAGAGGTAGTGAAAAAATATAGTTTTCTAAAAAGAAAGGCCAGAGAGTATGTAGATTTTATAAAGAAAGAACATATAGAAAAAGTAATACTCGTGGATTATGGGGGATTCAATCTTAAATTCATGGAGTTATTGAAAAAAGAAGCTCCTAGAGTAAAAATTTACTATTATATACCACCAAAGCTTTGGGTATGGGGAGAAAAAAGAATAGAAAAACTAAAATTGGCTGACCATATAATTGTGATATTTCCTTGGGAAGTAGAGTTTTATAAAAAATATGAAGTGAATGCGGTTTATTATGGAAATCCTTTTTATGAGAAATATCATTATCAAGAGAGAACTGGAGATTGTGTACTACTCCTTCCAGGGAGCCGAAAACAGGAGGTAGAGTCAATTTTTCCAATTATGGAAAAATATATGGAAATAAGTCCTGAAAAAAAATTCATACTAAAACTTTCTAATCGAGATCATCTTAAGTGGATAAAAGGAGACCTGAAAAGACATAAAAATTTAAAAGTAGAACTGGAGGGATCTCTTAAGAATTGTGTGAAAAAATCAGAAGTAGCAGTGGCTACCTCGGGGACTGTAACTTTGGAATTGGCTCTCATGGGAATTCCTACTGTTGTGGTCTATAAAACCTCTATTCTAAATGAGCTCATAGCTAGACTTTTTATAAAATTTACATATGTATCTCTGCCAAATTTAGTTTTGGGAAGAGAGGTATTTCCGGAACTTCTCCAAAGAGAATGTAACCCTAAAGAGATAAAGTTGGCAGTCAATAGAATTTTAGATAATAAAGAAAAAGTTAATAATGAAATTCAGAAGGTTAGAGATGCTCTTCCTGGAAAAAATATTTTAGACAAATATGGAGAATTCATATTGAGAGGACATGAGGATGGAAAAATATAAACTATTTAAAAATAGATCTTTAAATAGCTTTTTACATTATAGCTTCAGATATAAATGGGCGATGATAGGAGTTGTAATTCTGTCTACACTTACTTCTGTAGCGGGAGCTTTGCCTGCATGGCTGAGCAAATATCTTATAGATGACGTTTTTATAGAAAAAAATGAAAAAAAGATGATCATGGTCATAGTTGCCATATTGGTAACAACAATAGTGAAAGTAGTATCAAATTATTATGCTCAAATTTCTTCAAGTTATGTTACAGAAACTATAAGAAGAGAGATAAGATTAGACATTTTCAAGCAACTTCAGAACTTGCCATTGGCTTATTATAAAAAAAATAAGCTGGGAGATATAATGACTAGACTTACAGGGGACTCAGCATCTTTGGGACAAATTGGGTTTATGCTTTTTGATATGCTAAAAGAGGCAATAGCTGTTTTGGCACTCATTTTCAGAATGTTTCAAGTAGATGTGAAGCTATCTCTTATATCTATTATTATCTTGCCACTTATAGGTGGGATGGTAAAAAAATATACCAAAAAAATAAGAAAAGCTGGTAGAATTAGACAGGACAGTGCAGGAGAGGTAGGAGCTTTTATTCAAGAAGCTCTTTCAGGAATTCAGGTTATTAAAGCCTTTAACAGAACTGATATGATAATGGGAAAATATGATAAAATAAGTTATGAAGAGTTTGAAAAATCCTATAAAAGTAGAAAAATTAAAGCGAAAGTTTCTCCTATAAATGAGCTGATGGCAACATTTATGATAGCGCTTGTAGCTCTCTACGGAGGATATCAGATTATAAAAGGTCAAATGACAGCGGGAGATTTGGTATCCTTTGTCACAGCAGTGGGGCTTATGCAGCAGCCATTAAAAAGGCTTATAGATAAAAATAACAGTATTCAGGAAGCACTTCCCTCTGCAGACAGAGTCATAGAGATAATGGATGTGCCTGTGGAAATAGATTATTATGGAGATAAAACAGAGATATTCCAGAATGTCCATGAAATAACTATTGAAAATCTTACTTTTAAGTATGAAGACTCTGAACGGGAAATACTTAAAAATCTTAATATCCAAATAAACCGTGGAGAAGTTATAGCCCTAGTGGGAAAAAGTGGAAGTGGAAAAACAACTCTTGTAAACATGATTCCAAGATTTTATGAGGCTACCACTGGTGCAATAAAAATTAACGGTACAGATATAAAAAACTATTCTTTGAAAGAGTATAGAAATCACATAGGAATAGTGCCGCAGGAAACTTTCCTTTTCAGTGGAACAATCAAAGAAAATCTGAAATTTGGAAAGGAATATATATCGGATGAAGAGGTAGAAAGAGCTGCGAAAATGGCCAATGCCTACGAATTTATAAAAGAACTTCCTCAAGGATTTGAAACTGAAGTGGGAGAACGGGGGGTTTTGTTATCTGGTGGACAAAAACAGAGAATTGCCATTGCTCGTGCTCTTATTCAAAATCCAGAGATAATGATACTGGATGAAGCTACCTCAGCTCTAGATACTGAATCTGAAAGGTTAGTCCAAAAAGCTCTAGATAATCTAATGGAAAACAGAACGACTTTTGTCATAGCTCATAGATTATCCACAATAATAAATGCGGATAAAATTGTAGTTATGGAGAATGGAGAAATTGTGGAACTTGGGACACATTCTCAGCTTTTAGAAAAAAATGGAGTTTATAAGAAGCTTTACGATATACAGTTTGGAGATAAATCGGAAAAAGAAAGTTCAGAAAAAGCGATTCTAAGAGAGGAAAAACTTGTTCTGGCATAAAAAAATGGAGGAAAAATGAGAAATAGTAATAGAGCTGTAGATGTTTTAAGAGAGATAAAAATTACAAAGGATTTTAATATTCATGCAGAAGGATCTGTACTAATAGAGGTAGGAAATACCAAAGTTATATGTACTGCTACAGTAATAGAGAAAGTTCCGATGTTTCTAAAAAACAAAGGAAAAGGTTGGCTTACTGCAGAATATAGTATGTTGCCTCGTGCTACTGGAGAAAGAACTCAGAGAGAGGCTGCCAAAGGAAAACTTGGTGGTAGAACTATGGAGATTCAGAGACTTATAGGAAGAGCATTAAGAGCTGCAATAGATTTAGAGAAGCTGGGAGAGAGAACAGTTACTATAGACTGTGATGTTATTCAAGCTGATGGAGGGACAAGAACAACATCCATAACTGGAGGATATATAGCTCTTGCCCTTGCGGTAAAAAAACTTATGGATAAAGGACTTCTTCAAGTGAACCCTCTGATTTCTAATGTGGCTGCAATAAGCGTTGGAATAGTGAACGGCACACCTTTATTGGATTTAGACTATTCAGAGGACTCTGAGGCCGCTGTAGACATGAATATAATAATGAATGGAAAAGGTGAATATGTAGAGGTTCAAGGAACTGGAGAAGAAGCTACATATACAAGAAAAGAGCTGAATCTACTTTTAGATCTTGCTGAAAAGGGAATAGAAGATATTATTCAAATCCAGAATTCTATAATAGGTGAGTAATTATGAAAATATTTTTAGCTACTGGAAACAAAAAAAAGATAGATGAGATAAAAGATGTCCTGAATGATCTGGATATAGAAATATTATCAATTAAAGACGGAGTTGAGATTCCAGATGTTATAGAGGATGGGAAAACATTTGAAGAAAATTCAGCTAAAAAAGCTATCGAGATAGCAAAATATCTCAATATGGTAACTATTGCTGATGATTCGGGGCTGTGTGTGGAGGCTCTTCAGGGAGCTCCTGGAATCTACTCTGCAAGATTTTCAGGAGAAGAGGCCACGGATGAAAGCAATAACAGAAAACTAGTTGAGCTTATGAGATGTGTTCCTAATAGAAAAGCTAAGTTTGTGGCTGTGATAACTATCGCTAAACCGAATGGAGAATATCATTGCTTCCGTGGGGAGTTGGAAGGAGAGGTTATGGATATTCCAAGGGGGAAAGATGGTTTTGGTTACGATCCTCATTTTTATCTTAAGGAATATGGAAAAACTCTAGCAGAGATTCCTGAAGTAAAAAGAGAGATTAGCCACAGAGCCCTAGCTTTAAAAGAAATGAAAAAAGAAATTAAAAATATATTGAACTAGGATTTTCCCACCTTGAATTTTTCAGGTGGGAATCTTTTTGATAGAGGACAGGAGGCAGATATGAAAGAAGATTTAACCCCTAAAAAAATAGTGGAAGAGTTAGACCGATATATTATTTCTCAAGATGAAGCAAAAAAAAGCGTAGCAATTTCTTTGAGAAACAGGCATAGAAGAAAAAATATAGAAGATAATGAAATGAGAAGCGAGATTACCCCGAAAAATATTATTCTTATCGGAAGTACAGGAGTGGGGAAAACCGAAATAGCCAGAAGGCTTGCCAAAATTGCTCGGGCACCTTTTATAAAGGTAGAAGCCACAAAATACACAGAGATTGGTTATGTTGGAAATGATGTGGAAAGTATTATAAAAGATTTAGCCAACATAGCCCATAAGCAAGTAAGAGAAGAGAGAATAGAGATATTAAAAAAGGAGAAATATTCTCTAGCTTTAGAGAGAATAGCTAAAATTTATAAACCCTATGATACCCTTAATGATGCTGAAAAAGAAAAAATTATAAAAGAGATAGAAGCAGGAGTTCACGATAATGAGGAGATAGAGGTCACTAAAACGGAAAAAGAAAATGAAAATCCACATGTTATAGAGGTAATTGGTGGAAACGAACCTGAAGATGTAGAAAATATTCTGAGCAATATAATGGGGAGTATGAAAAATTTAGGAGATAGAGGTCAGAAAACTGTTAAGATGAAAATATCATCAGCAATTAACCATATTCTTAATGAAGAGGTAGAACAGACCATTGCTGGAGAAGATATTATATCTGAAGTGGTAGAAAGAGTACAGGAAGATGGAATAGTATTTATAGATGAAATAGATAAGATTGTAGAAAGAGAAGATAGCAGCAGAGGAGAGGTTTCAAGACAGGGAGTTCAGAGAGATATTCTTCCGATAGTTGAAGGGTGCACAGTGATTACAAAGTTCGGTCCTATAAAAACTGATCATATACTTTTTATAGCTGCTGGAGCTTTTTCGCAGTCATCACCAAGCGATATTATGCCCGAACTTCAGGGAAGATTTCCGGTTAAGGTAAAATTGGAAAACCTTCAAAAAGAGGATTTTGTGAAAATTCTTACTCAGGTAAAGTATAATCTTCTGGAGCAGTATGAAACTATGTTGATTCAAGACAATGTACAGTTAAAATTTCAAAAGTCAGGAATAGATGAGATAGCAGAACTGGCTATAAGATTTAATGATAAAATTGAAAATGTAGGAGCTAGAAGACTGCATATGATACTGGAAAACCTTCTTCGTCAGGTGATGTTTGAAGCCCCTTATGAAGAGATGAAAAAAATAACAATAGACAGAAAATACGTTTCTAAAGTTTTTAAAAATGAATATGAAGAGGAAAATTTAGATAAATACATATTATAAAAAGTAGTCAGGAGAGAAGATGCACTTAAAAGCAGTAGAGATATATGGGTTTAAATCTTTTGGAGAGAGGATATATATTGAATTTGACCGTGGGCTTACATCTATAGTGGGACCTAATGGTAGTGGAAAGTCTAATATAATGGATGCTGTTCTATGGGTTTTGGGAGAACAGTCTTATAAAAATATAAGGGCAAAAGATAGTAGTGATGTTATATTCAGTGGAAATGGGAAAAATAGCAATTATGCTGAAGTTTCTTTAATCATAGATAACAGTGACGGATATTTTTCAGGAGAAAATTCTGAAGTTAAAATTACCAGAAAAATATTAAAGAATGGAGATAACGAGTACTATATAAATGGTTCTAGAAGTAGACTTAAGGATATAAATTCCATGTTTTTAGATACAGGAATAGGAAAGAGTGCTTATTCTGTAATAGGGCAGGGAAAAGTGGAGAGGATTATTTCCTCCTCCAACCGTGAAATAAAAGGAATAATAGAAGAAGCTGCTGGAATAAAAAAATTCCAGATAAGAAAGCAGGAGTCCTTGAAAAATTTGAAGTCTCTAAACGATGAACTAGAGAAGATAGAATTAGTTGTAAAACAGGTAGAAGACAGCAAGAATACGTTGGAAAAACAGTGTAAAAAAGCTAAGGAATTTTTGGGAATAAAAGAGGAAAAAGAAAAGTTACAGAAAGCGATACTCTCTTATGAC
>X329_Bleak__coassemble_894_pt1 | contig 14965 bp, 15 predicted proteins | sample X329_Bleak__metabat2_low_PE_005 | metagenome-assembled genome bin X329_Bleak
TATATAACCTATTCGGTGGTAACTATTCCAAATTTATTTTGGAGTAGTTGTCACCATTTTTTTTGGCCAAAATCCTAAGGAGGAACCATGAACCATTTTATTTCTATGAAAGATTTCAGTAAAAATGAGATTTTAGAGATTTTAAAAAGAGCTAACTATTTAGATTCAACACCTGAAAGAAATCTATGTAGAGAAAATATTGTTTCCACACTATTTTTTGAACCTTCTACAAGAACCAGACTCTCTTTTGTTACTGCAGCATATAAATTGGGAGCTCCCGTACATGGTTTCGATTCTCCCAGTGGAACTTCCCTTCAGAAAGGTGAGTCACTGAGAGATACTATAAAAATGGCTGAATCCTATTGTGACACAATAGTTATAAGGCACCCAAAAGATGGATCAGCAAGATTTGCTGCTGACATATCCAAAGTTCCTGTCATCAACGGAGGAGATGGAGCTAACGAGCATCCAAGTCAAACTCTCCTAGATCTATATACAATTCAGAAGGAGCAGGAATCTTTAGAAAATATTAAAATAGCCTTTTTAGGAGATCTAAAATATGGAAGAACTGTTCACTCTCTTACTAAAGCACTCTCTCTTTTCAATGCAGAATTTTATTTTATAGCTGCTCCTGAGATTCAGATTCCAGATTATCTCCTGGAGGAGTTGAGAGAGAAAGGAATCAAATATCAGCTTCTGGATAATTTTCAGGAAATCGTAAAAAAAGTAGATGTGCTCTATGTTACTAGAGTGCAGAAAGAGAGATTCCAAGATTTTTCTGTATATGAAAAAGTTAAAAATAACTATATTTTGAAAGCTGAGAATCTGAGAAATGCAAAAGACAATCTTATAGTTATGCATCCTCTACCTAGAGTAAACGAAATAGCACTAGATGTAGATGATACAAAATTTGCAAAATATTTCCAACAAGCTGCTAACGGGGTTCCAGTGAGAGAGGCGATTATCTCTCTTGCTCTAGAGAAATTTCCTTTTTCAAGAGAAGAAAAGGTTCAAGAGGAAATTTTAAAAAATTCAAAATCCCTCTGTCAGAACAACAACTGTATAAGTAACAGCGAAGAAACAGACAACAAGATAGTACACCACCACGGAAGAGATTTCTGCTACTATTGCAGAAGAGAGATAAAGGATGTGAATAGATAAGATGTTTTTAGAAAATTGTAAAATTATTGAAAATAAAAAAGTGGATTCTCACTACTACCTTATGAAGATTGAAAGTGCTACTATGAGCGAAGCTTCAAAACCAGGTCAATTTTTCATGTTCAGATGTAAAAACGGAATAAATATTTTAAGAAGACCTATCAGCCTTCACAATGTAGATAAAGAAAATGGGATTTTAGAGTTCTATTACGAAGTAAAAGGAAAAGGAACTGAAGAATTTTCCAAAATGAAAATCGGTGAACTCCTAGATATTCAAGGACCTTTAGGAAATGGATTTTCTCATAAGGTGAAAAACAAAACTGTTCTTCTTATAGGAGGTGGAATGGGGTTGGCACCTATGAAATACCTTCTTCATTCTTTAGCAAATACAGGAAACAGAGTTATCTTTATCGCCGGAGGACGTAATTCAGGAGCCCTTAAAATTTTAGATAATTTTAATCTAGAAGAGAAAAATATAGAGCTTCATATCATGAGTGATGACGGTTCTACTGGAGAAAAAGGAAATGTTATCGAAAAAATGAGAGAGGTTATCAATAATAATCAGGTAGACAGAGTTTATTCATGCGGTCCTCACAGAATGATGGAACTAGTGGGAGAGATTGCAAATAAGAAAAATATCTGGTGTGAAATCTCTCTAGAAGAGAGAATGGCCTGCGGAGTAAAAGCCTGTGTAGGATGCTCTATTAAAACTTTAGATGGTATGAAAAAAGTTTGTCATGAAGGGCCAGTTTTTGACAGTAAAATAATAGTTGAGACTATGCCAATCCAAGCTGAACCGTGTTCATGCATATAATTTCAGGGGGAGAAGATGAATAGACTAAAAACAGAATTTCTAAATAGAGAGTTTAAAAATCCAATTGTTACAGCCTCGGGATGTTTCGGATTCGGAATGGAGTACAAAGATTATTTCGATCCCAATGAACTGGGAGGAATTGTCGTAAAAGGTATAACCCTGGAAGCTAGAGATGGAAATATGGGGACAAGAATAGCAGAAACTCCTGGTGGAATGCTCAACTGTGTAGGACTTGAAAATCCTGGAGTAGAATATTTCAGAGATACTATACTTCCAGATATAAAAGCTTCTGGAATCACAGCTCCTATCATAGTAAACATAAACGGAAAAGTTCTGGAAGAGTATGTTGAGCTGGCTAAAATAGTAGATGCTATTCCAGAGGTAGATATGATTGAACTCAATATCTCATGTCCAAATGTAAAAGACGGCGGTATGGCTTTCGGAGCCAATCCGGATATGGCTGGAAAAGTAACCAAAGAGGTAAGAGCTGTAACTTCTAAACCTCTTATAGTAAAGCTTTCACCTAATGTTACAGACATTGCAGGAATAGCTAAAATAGTGGAAGCAAATGGAGCAGATGCACTATGCCTCATAAATACACTTTTAGGTATGGCAATAGATATCAGAAGTCGTAAACCACTTCTTGGAAATATAATGGGGGGTCTTTCAGGGCCTGCTGTTAAACCTGTAGCACTAAGAATGGTATATCAGGTCTATAAAGCTGTCAATATCCCAATTATTGGTATGGGTGGTATCTCCTCTTGGGAGGATGCACTGGAATTTATAATGGCCGGAGCAAGCATGGTATCCCTTGGAACTGGAATATTTTCTAATCCTGTTCTTCCTGTAGATGTTAAGTATGGACTAGAAAAATATTGTGAGGAAAATGGCTACGAAAATATAAAAGAGTTAGTAGGAATAGCACATAGGGGGTAATTTTATGAAAACAGCAGAAAGAATCATAATAGCACTGGATTATTCTGATCCAAAAGATGCTAAAGAGATAGTAGAAAAACTTGGAGATGAAGCAGTTGTATATAAGGTCGGACTTGAACTTTTCCTAAATAGCAAAGGAGAGATGGTAGATTATCTTGTAGAAAAAGGGAAAAAAGTTTTCCTAGACCTTAAATTCCATGATATTCCAAATACCACAACTATGGCATCACTTTTCGCAGCTAAAGAAAAATGTTTTATGTTCAATGTCCATGCCAGCGGTGGAAAGACTATGATGAGCAGAGTAGCTAAGGCGGTTAAAGAAGTTAACAGTGAAGTTAAGGTAATCGGAGTAACTGTACTTACAAGTTTCAGTGAAGAAGAGATAAAAGAAACTTTCCAATCAGAACTTTCTCTTAAAGATTTAGCTCTTAACTGGGCTAGACTTTCTAAAGAAAGTGGATTAGATGGTATCGTTTCTTCTCCTTGGGAAGCTGAAAAAATAAAAGAACTATGCGGAAAAGATTTTCTTACTGTATGTCCAGGAGTTAGACCTAAATGGTCTGCCACCAATGATCAGGAGAGAATTATGACTCCTGCTCAAGCTATAAAAAAAGGCTGTGATTTCCTGGTTATCGGAAGACCTATAACTAAACATGAGAATCCAGTAGAAGCATTTAAAATGATAATGAACGAAATTGAAGAGGGAGAGAGATAATATGGGAAAATATAGAGTAGCTGAATCACTTTTAAAAACAGAAGCTGTAAGACTGAATGTAAAAACGCCTTTTACCTTTGTTTCAGGAATTAAAAGTCCTATATACTGTGATAACAGAAAAATGATAGGGTATCCAGAGGCTAGAAATATAGTTGTTACCGAATTTGTCAATAAAATAAAAGAGATGGCAAACTCAGGAAAAACTTTTGAAATTATAGCTGGAACTGCTACTGCAGGTATCCCTTGGGCTGCTTTTATAGCTCAGGAAATGAATCTTCCTATGTCATATATCCGTAGTGAGAAGAAAGCCCACGGAGCTGGTAGACAGATAGAAGGAGCCGATCTGGCAGGTAAAACAGTTTTAGTTATCGAGGATCTCGTATCAACTGGAGGAAGTTCAATAAAAGCCGCACAGGCAGCTCTTGAGGCTGGTGCTGAAAAAGTAGAGCTCCTCTCTATCTTCTCATATGATTTCCAAAAAGCTTTCAATAATTTTAAAGAAGCTGGAATAGAGTGGAATTCACTTTCAAACTTCCAAACTCTTCTAGAGGTTGCAGAGAAGATGCAATATATCTCTAGAGATGAAATGGAACTGGCTTCAAGCTGGAATAAAGCACCTGAAAAATACGGAATTTAATAATTTTTACTGGGGGGAAAGTTATGAAACTACTTATAAAAAATGCAAAAATAGTCCAGAAGGGGAATGTTGATATTATTACAGATATTCTCGTGGAAAATGGAATCATCATCTCCATAGAAAAAAATATTGATGAGATAGGATGTGAAGTCTTAGATGCTCAAAAAAAATATGTTATTCCTGGAGTTATAGATGCCCATACACACATGAGAGATCCCGGACTTTGCCATAAGGAAGATTTTATAACAGGAAGCCGGGCTGCTGCTAGAGGAGGAGTCACAACTTTTCTAGACATGCCTAATACACTCCCCCTTACATCTAACGAAGAAGAACTGAAAAAGAAAATGCTCAACTGCATGGGAAGATCCTATGTAGATTACGGATTCCATTTTGGAGGAGTAAAAAGTGATAACAGTTCTGAAATTAAAAAAATTGTCTCTCAGGTCGCTTCTACTAAAATATTCCTCAATGAATCTACTGGGGATATGCTCATAGAAAACAGCAGCACCATCGAAAATCTTTTCCACGAAAGCAAAATTATCACAGTTCATGCTGAAGGGGATAAAGTAGACGAAGCTATTCGTGCTGCAGTAAAATTTAGAAAACCTCTTTATCTCTGTCATCTTTCTACAGAGGAAGAAGTGGCTATGCTAAAAAAAGGAAAAACATTTGGGACAGAAATATACGGAGAAGTAACTCCTCATCATCTATTTCTTACAGCTTCCCATAGAGAACGTTCCGAGAGAGATAATGCTCTCCTTAGAATGAAGCCGGAACTTAAAAATGATAAAGATAGGGAAGCTCTATGGAAAGCTCTCGCTGAGGGAATAATCGATACTGTGGGAACAGATCATGCTCCCCATACGTTAGAAGAAAAATTTTCTAAGACCACTTTCGGTGTTCCTGGAATAGAAAATTCTTTAGAGCTTATGCTAAAAGGGGTGTCTGAAAAAAAAATCAGCATGGAAAGACTTATCGAGGTAATGTGCAGTAATCCTGCTAGAATTTTCAATATTTCTAAAAAAGGGAAGATTGAAATAGGATATTATGGTGATTTCGTAATTTTAGATATGGAAAACCATACTCCCTTCAGAGATGAAGAGGTTATTTCCAAATGTGGTTGGACTCCTTTCCACGGTATCGAAAGAGGTGGAAAAGTTGAAACTACTATTCTTAGGGGAAACATTATCTATAATAGAGGAGTTTTCTCTTCTGAACTTTTAGGGAACTCAGTTCAATTTTCTTAAGATTCTCAAAATCAAAAAAAAGGAACTCTTGTAAATTTTACATTGAGTTCCTTTTTTTTGATTTTCAACTTTTAATTTTAGGGGGTTTTCTTAAAATCGAATAAGTATACACCATAAGTCCACTCCATATTAGTGAAAACGTTACTCCATGAGTGCTAGTAAACTCCTCTCCAAATACAAAAACTCCCAATATTAAAACTATTGTTGGTGTTAAATATTGGAAAAAACCTATGGATGAAAGCTTTGCCAATTTTGCTCCAGTAGAAAAAAGAAAAAGTGGAATTACCGTAACTATCCCAGCTCCCGCCAAGAAAATTTTCGTATTTAGCTCTCCAACTGCTCCTGCTCCTCCTCCTAAAGATACCAGATAAAGTATTGCCACCGGGAAGTATATCAATGTTTCTATTGTTAAAGCTATAACCGAATCTAGCTGAATCTTTTTTTTAGTTATACTGTACCCTGTGAAAGTTCCCGCTATTATCAGGGAGTATATAGGAAGTTTTTGGTAAGTCACAGTTATATAGATAACTCCCAGTGCTGCCAAGGTTATCGCACTTTTCTGAAAACTATTCAGTTTCTCATTAAATATAAATCTTCCTGCCAGGATAAGAAGCAATGGATTTATAAAATACCCTAGACTAGCTTCCAAAACTCTTCCGCTGTTTACCACAAATATATAGGACAGCCAATTTCCACAATTGAAAGTAGCTGCTAAAAATATATATAACATCATTTTTTTATTTTTAAAAACATCTAAAAACTCTTTTTTTCTTCCGCTCACTCCTATAAAAATAAAGAGAAATATAAAAGACCAGATTATTCTGTGAGTTACTATTTCCAGTGCTGGAACACCCTTAAGATTAACCCAGTAAAGAGGAAACAATCCCCATATTATAAAAGCTCCCAGAGAATATACAATTCCCTTCTGATTATTTTCCATTTTCTCTTTCATCCTAAATATCCTTCACTATATCTAGTGATGCTATTGCATTAAGGTTAAGAGGGGCAAAACATTCTTTTCCTTTTTTCTCCAATTTATGATAGCCTGCCACACATATCATAGCTGCATTATCCGTACAGTATTTCAGAGCCGGGTAAGTTACTTCTATCCCTATCTGGGCTCCTCTCTCTTTTAGTTCGCTTCTTAATAGAGAGTTAGCTGCAACTCCACCAGCAATTATTATATTTTTCACTCCCGTTTCCTGAGCAGCTTTAAGTGCTTTTTTAGAAAGAATATCTACAGCTTTCCATTGGAAAGAGGCAGCTAAATCCTCATTCTTAAAAGTTTCTCCCTTCATTCTGCTTTTATTTACAAAATTTATTACAGAAGTTTTTATCCCAGAAAAACTAAAATCATACCCATCCACTTTTGGCTCAGGTATTTTTAGAAAATTTTTATCTCCATGGTAGTACATCTTGTCTATTACAGGTCCTCCAGGGTATCCGATTCCAAGTACTCTGGCTATTTTATCATAGGTTTCTCCCACTGCATCATCCATAGTTGAACCTATATTTTTAAAATCCTGATTTTCATCCATATATACAATATTTGTATGTCCTCCAGATACAACCAATGCTATACAAGGAAGCTTTACATCATGCTCTATGAAGTTAGCATATATATGAGCCCTCATATGGTGAACTGGAATTATAGGAATATTGTGAGCATATGACAGACCTTTTGCAAATGAAACTCCTACTAAAAGAGCACCAATAAGCCCTGGAGCATAAGTTACAGCTATATAATCCACCTCTTTCATAGTTATTCCAGCTTCATGAAGAGCTTCATCTAAAATTGCCGCTATATTTTTTACGTGATGCCTTGAAGCTATTTCTGGTACTACTCCACCAAATTCTCTGTGAATAGCTATTTGCGATGAAATTTTATTGCTCAGCACTTCTTTTCCATCTTTTAATATGGCTATAGAAGTTTCATCACAAGATGTCTCTATTCCTAATATTATCATTTTTCCACCTTCCCAATTTATTTTATTTTTCAAGGAAATTATAACATTTTTCTTCTCTTTTGTACAAAAAAACCTGTGAAATATATCACAGGTTTCAAATTCTATTTTATTTTAAGTCCTCTGCTTTTAAATATCTCTCTAGCATTTTCAAGTCTCTCTCTAGAAAGAGCTTCTACTCCTTTTAGAGGATACTCCAATCCCATCTCATCATATTTAAACTCTCCCAGAGTATGGTATGGTAAAAGTTCTACAAGCTCTACATTTGGTAGAGTTTTTACATAGTCAGCAAGTTTAGCTAGATTTTCATCATCATCCGTAATTCCAGGTACTATCACATGTCTGATCCATGTTTTTATATTTTTTTCTTTAAGGTATTCAGCAAATTTAAGAGTAGGTTCCTGCTCAAACTTGGTAAGATCTCTGTAAACATCTGGATCTATAGATTTGATATCCAATAGAACTAAATCCACGTACTCAAGAACCTCTTTAGCTTTATCATTAAATAAGCAGCCTGAGGTATCCAGTGCTGTATGAATTCCATTTTCTTTACAAAGTCTATATACCTCTTTTATAAATTCCGGCTGCATAAGAGGATCTCCTCCTGTTATTGTCAGCCCGCCTCCATTTCTGAAGAAATTTTTATATTTAAGTATCTCTTTTACTGTCTCTTCCGGAGTCTCCTGAAACTTTCCAGATCCAAACTCCCAAGTGTCTGGATTATGGCAAAATTTACATCTCAAAGGGCATCCCTGAAGAAAGAGAACATATCTTATTCCCGGTCCATCTACCGTTCCAAAACTCTCTTTTGAGTGAATTCTTCCTGTTATCATAGCAACTCCTTATATACAAAGGTGAGGGTGACCAGTTATCTGTCACCCTCCAGTATATCTTTATTATTACATTCTTCCGTTGATTGTTCTAGATAGAACGTCCATCTGCTGCTCTCTTGTAAGTCTTACAAAGTTAACCGCATATCCAGAAACTCTGATTGTAAGCTGTGGATATTTATGTGGATTTTCCATTGCATCTTCTAGAAGAGCTCTATCAAATACGTTTACGTTAAGGTGTTGTCCACCCTCTGGAGTAAAGTATCCATCCATTAGTCCAACTAGGTTCTCAACTCTTGCATCTCTATCTTTTCCTAGAGCTCCTGGAGTTATTGCAAATGTATAAGAAATTCCATCATTTGCATCCTGGAATGGAAGCTTAGCAACTGATGCTAGTGCTGCGATAGCTCCATTAGTATCTCTTCCGTTCATAGGGTTAGCTCCTGGAGAGAATGGTGCTCCTGCAGCTCTTCCACATGGAGTATTTCCAGTTTTCTTTCCATATACAACGTTAGATGTAATTGTCAGGATAGACTGAGTTGCTCTTGATTTTCTATAAGTTTCATGAGATCTTAGGTGCTCCATAAATCTCTTAGTAATCTGAACTGCAAGATCATCTGTTTCATCGTTGTTATTTCCGAAAGGTACATATTCTCCCTCTCTTGTATAATCAACAATTATTCCTCTCTCATCTTTTACTGCTTTAACTTTCGCATGCTTTATAGCCATTAGTGAATCAGTAACTATTGAAAGTCCTGCTATTCCAGTAGCTTGAGTTCTTTCGATTTCTAAATCATGAAGAGCCATCTCAAGTGCCTCATAAGCATATTTATCGTGCATATAGTGGATTATTTTAAGAGCATTTACATACACTCCAGCAAGCCACTTCATAACTTGGTCAAATTTAGCCATTACATCATCATACTCAAGGTACTCTGTTGTAACTGGTGCAAATATAGGTGCAACCTGTGCTCCCGATTTCTCATCTTTTCCACCATTGATAGCGTATAGAAGAGCTTTTGGAAGGTTTACTCTAGCTCCGAAGAACTGCATTCCTTTTCCTATTTTCATCGGAGATACGCAACATGCGATTCCGTAGTCATCTCCGTATTGTGGTCTCATTAAGTCATCGTTCTCATACTGGATAGAAGATGTATCTATAGAAACTTTAGCACAGAAAGCTTTCCATGCATCTGGAGATTTTACTGACCATAGTACTGTTAAGTTAGGCTCTGGAGCTGGTCCAAGGTTATAAAGAGTATTTAGGTATCTGAAAGATGTCTTAGTTACAAGAGTTCTTCCATCTACTCCCTCTCCTCCAAGTACTTCAGTTACCCAAGTAGGGTCTCCTGAGAATAGATCGTTATATTCTGGTGTTCTTAAGAATCTGATTATTCTTAGTTTGATTATCATCTGGTCAACAAGATCTTGAGCCTCTTCCTCTGTAAGGATTCCAGCTGCAATATCTTTCTCAAGATAGATATCTAGGAATGTAGCTGTTCTTCCGAATGACATAGCAGCTCCATCTTGATCTTTAGTTGCTGCAAGGTAAGCAAAGTATAAGAACTGTACAGCTTCTTTAGCGTCTTTAGCTGGGTTAGAAACGTCAAATCCATAAGCAGCACACATATTTTTTAGAGCTTTAAGAGCATTGATTTGCTCAGTAGTCTCTTCTCTTCTTCTGATTGTCTCGTCATCTAGCTCTGCTTTCTCTAGCATTTTTAACTGATGTTTTTTATCTTCGATTAGGAAGTCTGCTCCATATAGAGAAAGTCTTCTATAGTCTCCTATTATTCTTCCTCTTCCGTATGCATCTGGAAGACCTGTTATTATTCCTGATCTTCTAGCAGCTTTCATATCATCTGTATATGCAGAGAATACTCCCTCATTGTGAGTTTTTCTATATTTTGTAAATATTTCTTTAGTAACAGGATCTACTTTGTATCCGTAAGCTTCTAGAGCTCCTTCTATCATTCTGAATCCACCTTTTGGATAGATTCCTCTCTTAAGTGGGGCATCTGTCTGAAGTCCTACTATTGACTCAGCATCTTTATCGATATATCCTGCTCCGTAAGCATCTATCGCTTGTGGAGTTTTAGTTTCTGCATCATAAACTCCGTTAGCAATTTCAACTTTAAACATTTCTGTTAGTTTATTCCATATTTTTTTTGTGTTTTCTGATGCTCCACAAAGAAATTTTTCATCTCCGTGGTATGGTGTATAGTTGCTCTGAATAAAATCTCTTACTGAAACCTCTTCCTTCCAAGATACACCTTTGAAACTAGACCAATATTGATTCATTTTGTCCATTTTTTCCTCCTAAATGTTTTTTAAAAATTCACCATTATCTATTATTTTCATTATTTGTTAAGTCCTCTTTAACACTGTACATATAATATATCAGAAAATTTAAATTTTGTCAAACACTTTGTAAAGATTACAAATTAAAAATTTTTACATTTTCCTGGAATTAAAACTCTCATAGTTTTCTATTACTTGTTTTTCAATATTCTTGTGGAGAGATTTTAATTCTAAATCTGTTAAGCAGGATAACACAACTGGAGTCCCTATTATAATTTTAACTTTTTTTTCATAAGACTCCAATTTTGACAATGGTCTTTGAATTTCATCACTTCCTATTATAGTTACAGGAACAACTATCTGACGTGAATCTAGGGCTAACTTAAAACTCCCCTTTTTAAAATCTCCCTCTTCTACTCCAATTTTTCTTCCTCCTTGAGGAAAAATAACTATAGAATGACCTCTTTTTACAAGTTCTACTGCTTTTTTTATTCCCTTGATTCCCTCTCTTGGATTTTTTCTATCTAGAAAAACTGATCCTGATTTTTTCATCCATCTAGAATAAAGAGGCCAACTTTCCATCTCTTTTTTCGCTACAAATCCTATATCTATCGGTATTCCACTTACCAATACGGGTATATCAAAATTACTGCTGTGATTGGCTACAAAAACTATCCCCTTATTTATATCTATGTTATTAAAACCATCAAAGTCCATATAAATAACCTCAACTTCAGCTCTGATAGATTTAAGGATCTGATTGCATAACCATTTCAACTTCTCTCTTCCAAATTTTATTCCATCATCCTCTTGAAGTTTATCTATTTTTTTTAAATGGATTAGAGTTATATATATAAAAGATAACCCTCCTACAACTGTAACCAATATCGCCCCTAGCATCTATCTCTCCTCTAGTATCTCTTTTATATCCCTATAAGCAAAACCCTTTCTCATAAGAGATTCTATTATTTTCTCTCTAGGCTTCTCCTGCATCTTCATCACCATTTTTCTCAGTTGTTCAAGTTGAGAATCTCTACTTTCCGCCAAAAGCTCCTCTATCACTTCTCTTGAAATACCTTTTTTTATAAGATGAAAACGGAGTTTTTCTATTCCATAATTTCCATGGGTTGAAATAAAATTTTTAGCAGAATCGTTATCATCGATATAGCCCTTTTCATTAATTTTTTCTAAAACTTTCGATACCACACAACTATCTCTGTAACGCTCTTTAAGTTTAATGTATAGGTCCTTTTTAAAATAATTTTTTATTCCAAGAAGATAGTATGCATAATTTTCACAGGCTATTTCTAACAAAAGCAAATACTCCCTCTCTTCTAAAAACTCCTTTCTTTTCAACTCAAACTGGGATATTATCTCTCCACTCAAGGTAAATTCAACCCCATTTTCAAAAGAAATTTTATTTCTTAAAATCTTATAGTAAATCATCATCTACCATATCTTCAGTTTCTCCTCCAACTGCCTCATCCCCTGATGATAGATCTACCTTATAAAGAACTTTATTTACCTCTTCTTCTATTTTAGCTAAAAGATCTGCGTCTGTTTCCAATCTTGTTTTCACATTTTCTTTTCCTTGACCTATTCTTATATCTCCAAAACTAAACCATGCTCCAGATTTTGAAACTATATCATTGCTAAGAGCTATATCCAAAATTTCTCCCACTCTAGAGATTCCTTTTCCATACATTATCTGGAAAGCAGCTTCTTTAAAAGGAGGAGCTACCTTGTTTTTCGTAACTTTTATAGTTACCTCATTTCCTATAACCTCATCTCCTTGCTTAACACTTCCAATTCTTTTAACTTCCATTCTAACTGAAGCATAGAATTTAAGAGCTTTTCCTCCCGTGGTAGTCGTCTGAGGTCCAAAACCAAAACCTCCTATTTTATCTCTTATCTGATTGATAAAAATTACTGTAGTTTTTGATTTGTTCATATTTGCAGTAAGTTTTCTCAGAGCCTTAGACATAAGTCTGGCTTGAAGTCCCATCTGCTGATCTGACATTTCTCCATCTATTTCAACCTTGGGTACAAGAGCTGCAACCGAATCTATAACAATTACATCTATGGCCCCTGATCTCACAAGAACATCTGCTATATCTAAAGCCTGCTCACCATAGTCTGGCTGAGAGATTAAAAGTTCATCTATATCTACACCTAAGGCCTTTGCATAAATTGGATCCAAAGCATGCTCAGCATCTATAAATGCTGCCACTCCTCCAGTTTTTTGAGCTTGAGCTATTATATGTAGAGCTACCGTTGTTTTTCCCGAACTTTCTGCTCCATAGATTTCTATAACTCTTCCTCTAGGTACTCCACCTATTCCCAAAGCGAGATCCAACTTTATACTTCCTGTAGGAATACTCTCTACAGACATGTGCTGGTTCTCCCCAAGTTTCATTATAGCACCATCTCCGAAATCTTTTCTTATCTGCTTCAGAGCTAATTCCAGTGTTTTTTCTTTGTCATTACTTTCTGATGATTTTGCTTTTGCCATTATCTATCCTCCTATTTTTTCAATTATTGCCATTACATCTTCAGCCTTTAAATTTCTCATGCAGTTAAAATGTTTTTTAGGACACTCTTTATCTCCGTGAAGACTGCATGGAGAACAAGCTTCCCCTCTATATATAAGGGTGTCCCTTTCTCCCAGCTCAAACATCCCTGGATCTGTAGGACCAAAAATTACAAAAGTCCTGCACCCTACCCCTCTTCCCATATGAAAAGGTCCTGAATCATTGGTTACCAAAAATCTTCCTTTGGAAAGGAGGGCTCCACTTTCTTTAAGGGTAAGTTTTCCTGTGAGATTTACTGTGACTCCCCCGCTTGCTTCATAAATAATTTCCGCACGTCCATTATCTTCTGGCCCACCTATTATAAGGGTTTTTACTCCCCATTTTTCATAAAAAAGTTTTGCCAGTTTACCTAATTCTTCTGGAAGCCATTTTTTTGTATTTTTAGAAGCGCCCGGGGCTATTATTGGTAAACCATAATAATTTTTATCTATAGCCTCCAATTCTCTCTCCGAAAAAGGGAACTCAATCTTTTCTCCACTGTATTTTATTCCAAAATTTTTAAAAGCTCCAAAATAATTTTTTACTATTGTATCATCTACAGAATACCTTATGGCTCTCATTTTTACTAGAACTGTTTTCCATAGACTTCTTTTTTTGTATCTGTAAGATTTTACTCCTATGAATTTTGTAAGTGCCAAGGATCTGAATTTTCCATGAAGATCAAAAATGTAATCATAATTATTTTCTTTCAATTTTTTTGCAAATTTTCTGAGATTTTCAATTCCGTCATTCTCTCCCTTTTTAAAAAGTATCAAATTATCTACATAAGCCGATCCTTCTATGGAATCCTTAAATTTATCCATAACAAGAAAATCTACCACAGAATCTGGATACTTCTCTTTAAAAGCTTTGAGAACCGGAGTTGTTAAAATAATATCCCCTATGGAACTCAATCTTATAACAAGTATTTTCAATTTATTCTCCTTTTAACTTTTTCCTCAATGCTTTTCTGGCATAATTGAAAAAATCAATTTTTTCACCTAACTTCTTTAAAATCTTATAGAGTAATTTTTTCTCATAGCCACTTTCTATCTCTCTATAACAGCTCTCTTCCAAATATATAAACTCCCAGATCCTTCCTATAATTCCCAATACATTTCTAGAAAGTTTACAGTCTATAAGATAGATATTATTTTTGCTCACCATGAAATTTGAAAGTTGAGAATCTCCGTGAAGATAACCTTTCCCATGGATAGCTTTCAGATTTTTCATTACCAAATCTAAATCCTCTATTCCTGCAGGTTTTCCTTCAACATACTCCATAAGAAAAAAAGAATCCACTGTCATTAAAAAACTTTTTTTCTCCAAAGCTAATATGGGTTCAGGACCTAAAAAGCCAAGTTTTTTTATTTTTTCACAATTTAAAAACTCTCTTTTAGATTCCCCACCTCTGAATATGGATAAAAACCTCTGCCATGATTTTTTATTTTTCTCTATGGGTTCTTTGTAAACATATCGATTACTTTCAATTTCTATAAGATAAACTCGACTCCTCTGATCCTCTTTGAGTTTTTTTATCTCCCTATAATTTTTATTTTTTATTTTTGAAATTAATTCTTGAGAGTTTTCTTTTTGATAAAAAATCTCAGTTTCCCTATCCAACATTTTACTTTTCAACCGCATCCCTCTCAACTGCTAATTTTTCCTCTATTTTCTCATAAACCATCTCTGGAGTTATTTCCAGCATACAACGGAAATGTTTTTTAGGACATCTATTTCCACCATGAATTGCAAAAGGTCTGCATTACAGCCCATGAACTTCCAAAACCTGG
>X329_Bleak__coassemble_895_pt1 | contig 14504 bp, 16 predicted proteins | sample X329_Bleak__metabat2_low_PE_005 | metagenome-assembled genome bin X329_Bleak
GATAATAGGAATGACTAAAAAAAAAATAAAATTTTTTAAGATTATAATAATTCTTATCCTCAAAAGTTTAACGGTTTTTTCAGCTAATGTGGATACTATGAAAAAAGAGATAAAAAAAATAGAAACAGAGATTTCAACAAAAAATAAAAGAATAAAAATAATAGGGCAAGAGAAAAATAATCTCGAAAAAGATATAGAGAAAACAGAGAGCGAGATAGAAGAGATAAAAAAAGAGAGGGAAACAATACTTCAGGAAATAAAAAGGGTAGAGAGATCCATAGATTATGGAGAAAAAAACTTAAATATCACTGCCTCGGAAAAAGATAGAATAAGGAAAGCGAATCTGACTAAAATAAAAATTTGGAATAGAATTCAGATTCAAAAAGAGGAGATGGAACACAATCCAAAATTAAAGTTTGCTTTTCAGAAAATGTTACAGGGAGATTTTCAAAGAATAGAAAGAATAGAAATAATTGATGGAGAGATAAAAAGAGCCAAAGGAGAAGTAGAGGCAGAAAAAAGAAAATTGGAGAATCTCCGTCATCAAGCTCTCTTAAATTCTAAGAGGTTAGACAATAAAATTTCACATCATGAATCGCTTATAAAAAAACTTAAAAGTGAAAAAAATAGTCATGAATCAGCTATAAAAAAACTCATAGCTGAAAAAGCAAGAAAAGAAAAAGAAATCCAGAGAATAATCTCTCAAAGAACGAAAGTAAATAAAAATATAAATTACTCTACAGCCCAAAAACAAGTTGGGAAACTTCAAAAACCAATAGTTGGAAGGACAATTATTAAATTTAATCAGAAAAAAAATGGGGTTTCAAGCAATGGAATAGAGATAAGGGGAGAATTAGGAACCCCAGTAAAGGGAGCTGCCGGAGGAAAGGTAATATATTCTGATAATTTTCAAGGGCTGGGGAAAGTTATAATGATTGATTACGGATATAATTTAATTGGGTTATATGGAAATTTGATTACATCTCAGGTTAAGGTAGGAGATAGAATAAAAAAGGGGCAAAATATTGGAATTTTAGGATTTTCATCAGATTCTAATCCTGATCTTTACTACGAGGTAAGATTTAAACTTAAGGCAGTGAATCCAGAGCAGTTTTTTTAGGGGGAAACATGAAAAGGTGTTGCATAATCCACAATACAGAAAAAGAGATAGCTATAGATTTTTTCCAGAAAGTTAAAGGATTTCTTAAAGAGAAAGAGGTTGAAATTTTGGAAATTGATGAGTTGGAACTTTTAGATTTTGCAGTGATCATAGGAGGCGATGGGACATTACTCAGAGCGGCTAAAATTTTAGTGAAGAATCCTAAAATAGATATTATAGCAATTAATGCTGGAAGTCTAGGATTTTTAACAGAAATATCCATAGAGGATGGTCTAAATGCTATAGGAAGATATCTCAAAGGAGATTATCAAGTTAAGAGCAGAAGACTGCTAGAAATAGGATTGAAAGACAAAGTTTACGATGCACTTAATGAGGTTGTCATATCCAAAGGGGGAGTGATGACCAAACTTCTTAGAATAGGGGTATACTCTGATGGAGAATATATGAATACATATAGAGCTGACGGACTTATAATTTCAACTCCCACAGGTTCAACGGCTTATTCTATGGCTGCAGGTGGACCAATTGTAACACCTGGATTAAAAGCCCTTGTATTAACACCTATAGCGGCTCATAACTTAACTGCGAGACCGGTGGTTATAAATGGAGATGAGGTTCTTACAATAAAAATAGAAGATGAGGATAGAATTGGTTATGCAGTTATAGATGGAGAAACTTGTGCAAAAATACATTTTGATGATGTGGTAACAGTAGCTTATACAGGGAAAAAGATAAAGCTAGTCCTTCCTAAAGAATTGAATTATTATGGAATTTTAAGAGAAACATTGAAATGGGGAGATAAATTATGTTGAGAGAGTTGAAGATAGAAAACTTAGCAATAATAGATACTTTGGATATGGAGCTTGAAAAGGGATTGATAACTCTTACAGGAGAAACTGGAGCTGGAAAATCTATTATTATGAGTGGAGTTAATCTTCTTATTGGAGAGAAAGGGGATGTGGATCTGATAAGAGATGGTGCAGATTCTCTTCTTGCACAGGGTGTATTTGAGGTAGATGAGAGTCAGGCAACAGAACTTCGAGAGTTGGGATTGGAGATAGATGGTAGGGAAGTAATCGTTCGTAGAACTTTAGACCGTTCAGGAAGAGGGAAAGCTACTGTTAATAATATAAGAGTTCCAATGAGTAGCTTGAAGGATATAATGAAGAGCCTTGTGGATATTGTGGGTCAACATTCTCATCAAATGCTTCTTTCAAAATTTAATCATATAAAACTTTTAGATAAATTTCTAAGTGAAGAGGGAAAAAAACTAAAAAATCAAGTGGAGAAAACCTATGGAGATTATCAGCAGGTCAGAAGAAAAATACAGGATATAGAAGTTTTTCAACGAGAGATTTTAGAAAAAAATGATTTTTATCAATTTCAGGCGGAAGAGATAGATAAAATTAATCCGAAAATGAATGAAGATAATGAATTGGAAGAAGAATACAAAAAACTTTTTAATGCTGGAAAAATTAAAGAGAAACTTCAAAATTCAGAAATTTTTCTCAGAGATGGAGAGATAAATGCTTTAAACTTTATTCGCAACTCAAGAAAATCTATAGAACTTTTATGCAAATACGGTAAGGAATACGAAGAAATTCTAGAGAAACTTGAAAAAATTTATTATGAACTGGAAGATACGGTGGATCTCATTTCTACCTTAGATGAAGATATTGAATCTAATGATATGAAGCTAGAAAAGGTAATATTACGATTAGATTCGATTAATAGATTGAAAATGAAATATGGATCTAATATCGAAGAAATTCTGAAGTACAGAGAAGTATTGGAAGAAAAACTGAAGTCATTGGATGAAAATGGTTTTCAACTTAAAAATCTTTTTGAAGATAGAGAAAGACTGGAGAAAAAATATTTGGAGCAAAGCTTGTTGCTCAGAAAAAAAAGATTTGAAGTAGCTAAAAAAATTGAACAAAACCTCAGAGATGAATTAGCATTTTTAAATATGGAAGATGCAGATTTTTATGTAAAATTTGAAGAACTAAATAGCTGGAGCGCATCTGGAATAGATAGTATAGAATTCTTTATTTCTACAAATGTTGGTCAGACTCCTAAACCTCTATGGAAAATAGCATCTGGAGGAGAAGTAAGCAGAATTATGCTTGCTCTTAAGGTGCTTTTTTCAAAAGTAGATAGTATAGCTATGCTTCTTTTTGACGAGATAGATTCAGGTGTAGGCGGAGAAACTGTAAGAAAAATAGGTCAAAAATTACAGGAGATAGGAGAAAACTCTCAGGTTATATGCATAACACATTCTCCCTCGATAGCAGCTAAGGCAAATCAGCAATTTTATATAGAAAAAAATTCTCAGAATGGAAAAACATTGAGTTCGGTAAAGCTTTTAACCCCCCAGGAGAGAGTCATGGAAATTGGAAGAATGCTAGCTGGAAAAGAGATATCTTCCGCAGTAATAGACCATGCAAAGGAGCTTTTAAATGGCAGATAATTTACACTTTTTAAAAGAATTTATAGAGCTCCTAAAAAAACATGGAAAAACTTCAGAGGAAACTATAGAGATATATAGAAGAGAGATAGAAGATTTCATTGGATTTATATCTCAAAATAAAATTGAAAACTTGAAAGAGGATATAGGAATAAAATATATCGAAAATCTTAAGAAAAAGTTTTCGCCGCTTTCTATAAAGAGAAAAATAGCGTCTGTTAATGGTTTCTTCAAATATTTAGTGAAAAAATCAATAATAGATCAAAATCCTTTTTCTGAGATAAAAATAATTCAAGAAAAAAAAGATAATTCTCCTAAAATTACTCAAGGAGAAATAGCTAGAGTGATGGATTATTGTAAGGATGACGAGAAAGGGAAAAGAGATAGGATAGTAATATATCTTCTTTTTATAAGTGGACTTAAAATAAATCAGATATTAAAAATCAAAAAGACCAATATATTAAATTCCAACGAAATAAATATTTTAGGCAGAAATGGAATAGAAACAATAAAACTTAACTCTGAAGGGATCGATATTTTAAAAGATTACCTTGAAGAAAGAGAAAAAAAAACAGAAGAAGATCTCTTTGGAGATTTAAGTAGACAAAATTTTAGAGCAAGATTTATGAAGTATTGCAAGGAAGCAGGGATAAGCACCCCTATATCTCCGATAGAGATAAAAAAAAGTGTAGCAGAGAAAAAAAATGAAAATATCACAAAAAATGATTTTTTTCAAGAGATGAAGAGAGAGTATATGAGAATAGGAATAGGAGATGAATAATTATGAGAGCAGGATTTATAGCGGTGGTAGGAAGACCAAATGTAGGAAAATCTACATTGATAAATAAACTTGTAGCAGAGAAGGTTGCAATAGTTTCGGATAAAGCAGGAACAACTAGAGATAACATAAAAGGAATTTTAAATTTTGGAGATAATCAATATATCTTTATAGATACTCCAGGAATACACAAACCTAAGCACCTCTTAGGAGAGCACATGACCAATAGTGCCATAAGAGTCTTGAAAGAGGTGGACGTTATAGTTTTTTTATTGGATGGATCACAGGAAATTAGTACAGGAGATCAATTCGTTATGGATAAGGTTTCTGAAGCTAAAAGAACTCCTAAAGTTTTAGTTATCAATAAAATTGATAAAATGGATGATTATGAGATGAAAGCTAAGAGAAATGAAATTCGTGAAAAACTTGGAGAGTTTGATGCTATTGTCGAAATTTCAGGTCAATATGCATTGGGAATTCCAAAACTTCTTTCAGCCATCGATCCATTTTTAGAAGAGGGTATAAAGTATTATCCTGATGATATGTATACAGATATGCCTATTTACAGAATAATAACAGAAGTTGTAAGAGAAAAAATTCTGAATAAAACTAGAGACGAAATACCTCACTCAGTAGCTATAGAAATACTGAATGTAGAGAGAAGAAGTGAAGGAAAAGCAAAGGATAAGTTTGATATAAATATTTATGTAGAGAGAGATTCGCAAAAAGGAATAATAATAGGAAAAAATGGAGCTTTACTTAAAGAGATAGGAACAGAAGCTAGAAAAGATATTGAAGAACTATTAGGACAGAAAATATTCCTTAACTTATGGGTAAAAGTTAAAGATGACTGGAGAAAAAAGAAGCCTTTCTTGAAAGAGATGGGATATCACATTGAAAAATAAGGTAGAAAATATGGAAAAAAAAGAATTGGCAATTAAAGAAACAATAGAGATTAAGAGTGATAAAACAGATGCTGGAAAGCGTCTGGATATTTTTGTGCAGGAATATCTTCAGGATGCTACTAGGTCCTATGTTCAAAACCTTATTGAAAACGGTTGTGTTTCCTTGGGAAACAGCAAAAAAATAAAGTGTGGAAGCAAGATTAAGGGAATTGAAAATATTGTAATATCTATTCCAGAAGATGAAATTTTGGATCTTGAACCTGAAAATATTCCTATAGATATAATTTACGAAGATGAGGATATGGCCATAATCAACAAAGGCCCAAACATGGTAGTACATCCAGCTCAAGGTAACTATACAGGAACCCTTGTGAATGCAGTTCTTTACCATGTGAAGGATCTTTCGGGAATAAATGGAGTAATAAGACCAGGAATAGTTCATAGACTGGATAAAGATACTAGTGGAATAATTGTCATAGCTAAAAATGATGTGGCACATCTCTCTCTTTCGGGTATGTTTAAGGAAAAAACACTGGAAAAAACATATATCTGTATCTGCAAAGGAAACTTTAAGATAAAAGAAGGTAGAATAGTTAATCTCATAGGACGTGACCCTAGAGATAGAAAAAAAATGGCTGTAGTTGATGAGAACGGGAAAGAGGCGATTAGTAATTATGTGGTTTTAGATGAAGTGAGAGATTTTTCTTTGGTAAAAGTCAGGATAGAAACTGGGCGTACCCATCAAATTAGAGTTCATATGAAATCTCTTAATCATCCAATAGTTGGAGATAGTGTATACGGAAATGGAGGAGAAATAGCTTCGAGACAGATGTTGCATTCGTATACATTAAAATTTAGGCATCCAGTAAAAAATCATGAGATGGTAATAACAGCCCCATTACCTGAAGATTTCAGAAATGTGGCTAAAAGATTAGGATTGGATATAAGTAAGATAGACTAAGGAGAGTTATGGAAAACCTATTATATAAGTTTGATTTGGAAATGGGAAAAGTTATAGGGGTGGATGAGGCTGGACGTGGACCTCTTGCAGGGCCGGTTGTAGCAGCTGCAGCACTGCTAAAAAATTATTCTCCTGTTTTAGATGAGATAAATGACTCTAAGAAGCTTACTGAAAAAAAACGGGAGAAAATATTCAGCACTTTGGAGGAAAATTTTTTAATAGGTGTAGGAATAGCCACAGTGGAAGAGATAGATGAAATCAATATACTTAATGCAACATTTCTTGCTATGAGAAGAGCTCTTGAAAATCTTCGAAAGCAGGGAGTAAGTCTGGAAGAATATCTTATTCTTGTAGATGGAAATCACAAAATAAGGGAATGTCAACTGAATCAAGAACCTATTATAAAGGGAGACGGAAAAAGTTTGGCTATCGCTGCAGCCTCTATAGCAGCCAAAGTTACAAGGGATAGAATTATGTTAGATATGATAAAAGAATATCCAGATTATGAGTTTGAAAAGCATAAAGGATACGGAACAAAAAAACATAGGGAGATAATTCTAGAAAAGGGAGCAACTGAAATTCATAGAAAGAGTTTTTTGAAAAAGATAATTGGAGAAAGATGAATAGACGTGAAAAAGGCGGATATTACGAAGAAAAAGCTGAAATTATTTTGAAAGAAGCGGGATATGAAATACTTGAAAGAAATTATTATTCACCATGGGGAGAGATAGACATAATTTGTGAAAAAGATGGAATAATAGTTTTTGTTGAGGTGAAGTATAGAAAAAACATTGATTATGGGTATGGAAGTGAATCTATAAATAAAAAAAAATTGAAAAGAATTTATCTTACTGGGAAAAAATATCTTTCTGAAAAAAATTTTTTAGCTAGAGAAGTAAGATTTGACATGATTATTTTTTTGGGTGAGCATAGCACATGGGATAAAGATATATTATGGGGAGATGAGATATGGAACTGAACTGTTTAAAATGTGGAAGTGAAAAATATTATATGAGAACAGCTCTATTTCCAGAGAAGGATTCAGGACTTAAGCTACATTTAGGATCTTATTATTTGAAAATATGTGAAGAGTGCGGATATACTGAAATGTATTCTGCAGCCATATTGGATAAGGAGAAGAGTAAAAATGTCCAAGTTAATCCTGTATCTTAAAAAATTTATTTTTTCTACAAAATGTTCTATGTGCAACTGTTTTTTGGATGATGATGAAGAGTACCTCTGTCTAGAGTGTTTGAGTTATCTTGAAGAAGAGGGGAAGATCAAAAAAATAGAAAATTGTTATTATTCATATTTTTATAATGCAAAAATCAAAAATTTTATAGAAAACTATAAATTAAAAAATCAGAAAAAATTGGGAGCTATATTGTCGAAAATCCTAAAATTAGAGATTGAAAAAATAATTCAAATTGAAGGTATAGATTCTGTAATTCCAGTTCCTATAAGTGATGAAAGACTTAGAGAAAGAGGTTTTAATCAAGTTCAAGAAGTCCTTGAAAAAGCAGGGATAAATTATAAAAAGATAGAGAGAATAAAAAACACCAAACAGATGTATAAATTAGGTGGTAGAGAGAGAAGAAGAGAGAATATAAAAAAGGGATTCAGAATAGGAGTTAATGATTTTAATGGTAAAAATTTACTTATAGTAGATGATATAATAACTACCGGCTCTACAGTAGAAGAGATAATTGAAGAAATCCATAATAGCTGTAATCCTAAAAAAATTATTGTGTATACTTTTTCTTTGGCAGTTAAAAATGTAGAGAGGAATAGAGATGTCGCTGGAAGTTTATATAGACAACGAAAAATTTGAGACAAAAAAAAGATATAAAACACTTGGAATTGCAATAAAAGAGATAAATGACCAACTGGTGAAAGATAAGAAAGTAACTATTCATATTCTTGTGAACGGAGAAGAGTTAAGTGAAAAAACTTTTATGTATGCTGAGAAAAATATTTTAGAATTTAAAACAAAAAAAGAATCAGGAATAGTTTTAGATGGGATATATAATATACGAAGATATAGTGAGAGATATTTTCATCTTATTGAAGAGATTGAGTTTGCAGAGGAGATTCAAGAAGATGATATATTTCAAGAAATGATAGATATAACATCATGGTTTGTAAAACACTTGGTTATGGTGAAAAAAATTTCAACAATAGATATGTTGGATAGTGAATTTGATCAAAATTTAGATAGAATTCAGGATTTATATTCGGATATAAAACTGGCCTTCGAGCAAGGAGATATGGAAATAATAATGGAAATACTTGAATATGAAATTCCTAATGTATTGATTAAAATAGGAAAAAAAGCAGACGAGTATGCCTATTGTTTTTCAAATGATCAAAAGAGAATCGAGTTTTTGAATTAAAAAATATCAGATAAAGATTAAATTATTGGCAATGGAAGAAAACTATTATTAATAATTTGAAATAAAAGGGTAATTATGATAAAATCCAGAGACTTATTAGAGATAAAATTAATAGATTAGAATATGAAGTGGGAGGAATAAAATGAGAAAAAAAATAGTAGCAGGAAACTGGAAAATGAATAAAATAAATGCTGAGGGAGCAGAAACTGTAAGAGAGCTAGGAGCTCTTGTAGCTGAATATAAAAATGTGGAAGTTATCATAGGTGCTCCGGCGATAATGCTTTCAGATCTTGTAAAAGCGGCAGAAGGAACGAGAGTTAAGATAGCAGCTCAAAATATGTATCCAAAGGATTCAGGAGCATTTACTGGAGAAATTTCTCCGCTTATGCTAAAAGCTGTAGGTGTAGAGTACGTTATTCTTGGTCACTCAGAGAGAAGAGAGTATTTCGGAGAAACAGATGAATTCATCAATGCTAAAGTAAAATCAGCACTAACTCACGAAATAACACCTATTCTTTGTGTAGGAGAAAAACTTGAAGAGAGAGAATCGGGGAAAACGGCAGAAGTAAATAGCAGACAGATAAAAGGCGGGATGGCAGGACTGACAGCTGAAGAGGCTAAAAAAGTTATTATTGCATATGAGCCAGTATGGGCGATAGGTACAGGTAAAACAGCTACTCCAGAGATGGCTCAGGATACTCACAAAGAGATCAGAGGAGTTGTGGCTGAGATGTTTGGAGCTGAAGTTGCAGAGGGAATAACAATCCAATACGGAGGATCGATGAATGCAGCTAATGCAGCAGATCTTATGGCACAACCTGATATTGACGGTGGACTTGTTGGAGGAGCCTCTCTAGATGCGAAGACTTTTGCAATAGTTGTAAAAGGAGGAAATTAATAGATGAAAAAACCATTAATGCTTATGATTTTGGATGGTTGGGGAATAAATCATCACAAAAATGAGAAAAATGCCATAGAGGATGCTCATCCTCTAAATTTTATAGAGTTAACTAAAAAATATCCAACTTCTGAACTAGAAGCCTCAGGAGAAGCTGTAGGTCTTCCTGAAGGGCAGATGGGGAACTCAGAGGTAGGACATCTTAATATAGGAGCTGGAAGAGTTGTATATCAACCTCTTGTTGAAATATCAAAAGATATGAGAGAAGGAGACTTTTTCAAGAAAGAGAAAGCTGTGGAAGCCTTCGAAAAAGCTAAAACTTCAGGAAAAGCGATACACTTCTTAGGACTTCTTTCAGATGGTGGGGTTCATTCTCATATTAATCATCTTTATGGACTTCTTCAAATGGCTAAAAATTACGGACTTGAAAAAGTATATGTACATGCTTTTTTAGATGGAAGAGATACTGCACCAAAATCTGGTGAAGGATTTATAAAGGCACTTGAAACGAAAATATCTGAAATAGGAGTTGGAAAGATAGCCACTATTTCAGGAAGATATTACTCTATGGACAGAGATAAAAATTATGAAAGAACTGAAAAAGCATATCATGCTCTAGTTGAAGGAGAGGGATTAAAGGCTGTTTCGGCACTTGAAGCGATAAAGGATTCATATGCTAATGATGTCACAGATGAATTTGTAATGCCCACAGTCATAGATTCAAATGGAGTTATAAAGACTGGAGATGTTGTAATAAACTTTAACTACAGACCGGATAGAGCTAGACAGATAACCAGAGCTATTAATGATAAGGAATTTTCATTTTTCGGAAGAGAATATCTGGGAGTTAACTTTTACTGTATGAGACAGTATGACACTACAATAGATGCTCCATTTATCTATGTGGATAAAGAGCTTACAAATACTTTAGGAGAAATCCTTGCTAAAAATGGACTTACTCAATTAAGGACAGCTGAAACTGAAAAATATGCCCATGTGACATTCTTTTTCAATGGAGGTAAAGAAGTGGCTTATGATGGAGAAGAAAGATTGCTTGTAGATTCTCCAAAGGTAGCAACCTATGACCTTCAGCCAGAAATGTCAGCAGAAAAACTTACGGCAGAAGTGCTTAAGGTTTTGGATGAAAATAGATTTGATGTTATAGTAATAAATTATGCAAATCCTGATATGGTTGGTCATACTGGAATTATGGATGCAACGATTAAAGCTATAAAAGTTGTAGACAACTGCATGCATAAAGTTATAGAAAAAGTTTTAGAGAAAGAGGGAACTATTCTTGTAACTGCAGATCATGGAAATGCAGAACTTATGGAAGACCCAGTGACACATGTACCATTTACAGCTCACACTACGAATCATGTTCCATTTATCTTAGTATCTGAAAAATTAAAAGATGTTAAAGTAAAAGATGGGAAATTATCAGATTTGGCACCTACTATGCTAGATATACTTGGAATAGAGAAACCTTCAGAGATGAATGGAGAATCTTTAATAGAAAGATAGATAGAGGAGGTAAAGGAAATGAAAAAACTAATAGCCTTATCACTTACAATCTTAACCCTTACAGGGTGTGCTAATGCAGGTTCAGGAGCCATAGGTGGCACAACTGTAGGAGCAGGAACAGGAGCTGTTCTAGGGCAGGTTATCGGTGGAGACACAAAGGGAACCTTGATTGGAGCAGGGATTGGAGCAGCTGCAGGAGCCCTTATCGGAACAATGCAGGATAGCAATAGAATTCAACAGGATCAAGTTTACCAGCAACAGAATCAGGGATATTATCCACCACCACCAGGAGGGTACCAGCCAGTTCCGCAGCCTGGGTATCCTAGACCACTACCACAGTACTAATTAAAAGTTATGGGGCAATCGTTTAAATTGTCCCATATTTTTTTTTCTCATAGAAAAAACGTAGTAGAGAATTTAAAAACGTGGTATAATAATATGTATGAAAAAAATAATTATATACGTATGAGTAGATGAGGAGGAATATAGATGATAGGAATAGGAATTGTAGGTCTTCCAAATGTTGGAAAATCAACTCTTTTTAATGCTATAACAAAGGCTGGTGCAGCTGAGGCAGCCAACTACCCTTTTTGTACAATTGAACCAAATGTTGGAATGGTAACGGTTCCAGACCAAAGAATGGAGGAATTAGCCAAGATAATAAATCCTCAGAGAATGGTTCCAGCCACAGTGGAGTTTGTAGATATAGCAGGTCTTGTAAAAGGAGCTTCCAAGGGAGAGGGGTTAGGAAATAAATTCTTATCCAATATCAGATCTACAGCAGCTATCTGTCAAGTCGTTAGATGTTTCAATGATGATAACATAATTCATGTAGCTGGTGGGATAGATCCCATAGCTGATATAGAGGTTATAAATGGAGAGCTTATTTTAGCTGATCTAGATACAGTTGAAAAAGCTGTTGAAAAGCATTCGAAACTTGCCAAGAACAAAAATAAGGAATCTATGGCTTTAATGCCTGTTTTAGAGGCATGTAAAGTTCATCTTGAAGATATTCAGATGCTTAAAACTCTTGATTTGTCTAAAGAAGATATGGAATTGCTTAAGGCATATCAATTGCTTACTCTAAAGCCTATGATATTCGCAGCCAACGTATCAGAAGAGGATTTAGCTACTGGAAATGAATACGTAGAAAAGGTTAAAGAGTATGCTGAAAAATTAGGGTCGGAAGTAGTGGTAGTTTCAGCTAAAGTTGAGGCAGAACTTCAGGAGATGGACGATGAAGAATCTAAAAAAGAATTTTTAGAATCATTGGGAGTGGAAGAGGCAGGTCTTAATAGACTAATAAGAGCTGGATATAAACTTTTAGGGCTTCAGACATACTTTACCGCTGGTGTTAAGGAAGTTAGAGCTTGGACAATAAGAATAGGAGATACAGCCCCAAAAGCCGCAGGAGAAATTCATACGGATTTTGAAAAAGGTTTTATTAGAGCTAAGGTAGTGGCTTATGAGGATTTTATTAAATATTCTGGTTGGAAAGGATCGCAGGAAGCAGGGACTCTTAGATTGGAAGGAAAAGAGTACATAGTAAAAGATGGGGATTTGATGGAATTCCTATTTAATGTATAAAAATAGACTAGGCAATCTTTTTTGTTAATAAATTTTACTTGACAAAACGTGTTTTTTTTTGTAAAATACCTAAGTGAATATTATAAGGGAGGTTATCTTTGAAACTTAAAATTCAAGATTTCGGAGCTAATCAGCATATTGAAAAAATATCTTTAGATGTGGAAGCGATAGATGAGGTAACAGTTGCTAATCCTATACAACTTTCTTTGGAATTATCCAAGATAGAAAAGATAGGAGTGGGAACAGTTTATCAGGTTTTGGGAACTTATACAGCAGAGGTTAAAGTTCAGTGTGTCAGATGTCTTAAAGAGATTGCCCAGGATATTTCAGAAAATTTCATTTGGAATTTTTTAGAACCAAGAGAATATTTAGCATATATAAAAGAGCTTAAAGAGGAAAGTGAACTAGATTCAGAAGGAATTGAAGAAGCTGTTAATGGAGAGATAGACATATCTGATCTTGTAAGACAGGAAATAATTTTGAATATGGAAAGCTATCCAACATGTAAGCCGTCTTGTGAAGATGATTCTGAGATAAAAAAATATACTGAAGAAACAATTGATTCTAGATGGGCTAAATTATTAGAGATTAAGGATTAACCTTTACAAAGATTAGGAGGTAATAGGAAATGGCAGTACCTAAGAAGAAAACATCAAAAGCGAAAAAGAATATGAGAAGATCTCACCATGCTTTAACAGCAACAGGTTTAGCAACTTGTGCTAAGTGTGGAGCTCCAAGAAGACCACACAGAGTGTGTCTTGAGTGTGGAGATTACAACGGAAGACAAGTACTAAAAACAGCTGAGTAATAACTAAAAAGCTAGTAAATAAAAAGAGACAGATTTATCTGTCTCTTTTTATTTACTATTGTAATACTATTCGGCCGTATGGTAAAATGAAACATAGGTATTTTATTAAAATTTTCTATGTGGAGGAAAAATAGATGAAAATTGCTCTAGATGCAATGGGGGGAGATAAAGCTCCGCACTCTACAGTTAAAGGTGCTATCCTTGCTTTAGAAGAGTTTAGGGATATAGAGCTTATTCTTGTAGGACAAAGAGATAGACTTGAAAAAGAATTAGAGAAATATAATTATGATAAAAGCAGACTAATTATTCATCACAGTTCAGAAGTGATTGAAATGGATGATGATCCGATTTTAGCAGTTAGAGGAAAGAAGGATTCCTCTATGAATGTGACTTTAGAGCTTGTTAAAGGAGATGTTGCTTCTGCGGCAGTTTCTGCAGGTAATACTGGTGCGTTAATAACTGCGAGTCAGTTGAAGCTAAAAAGAATAAAAGGTGTCTTAAGACCTGCGATAGCAACGGTTTTTCCAAATAAAAAAGGCCATATGGTTGTTCTTGACGTGGGTGCAAATTCAGACTGTAAACCTGAATTTTTAGATCACTTTGCTATTTTGGGAAGTAAGTATGCAGAAATTCTTCTAGAGATAAAAGAGCCGAAAGTAGGACTTTTGAATATTGGAAGCGAAGATGGAAAGGGAAATGAACTTACAAGAGCAAGTTTCAATATTCTTTCCAATCATAAAAAAATAAATTTCGTGGGGAATATTGAGCCACATAAGATGCTAGAAGGGGATGTGGATGTAGTTGTAACTGATGGGTACACAGGAAATATTCTTTTGAAAACAACAGAAGGAACAGCAAAATTCATAGTAGATTTTTTAAAAAATGAGATAAGAAATGATTTTATTTCTAAAATTGGAGCATTTTTTCTAAAAAATGTATTTCGCAAATTAAGAAAAAAAATGGATGCCTCAGAATACGGAGGAGCTATATTTTTAGGTCTAAATCATATTTCGGTAAAAGCTCACGGGGGATCTGATGAGATAGCTATAAAAAATGCTATAGGTGT
>X329_Bleak__coassemble_896_pt1 | contig 14309 bp, 15 predicted proteins | sample X329_Bleak__metabat2_low_PE_005 | metagenome-assembled genome bin X329_Bleak
ACATCCCCTCTTCAGAGGAGAGTATGAAACTGGCCCTGGAGAATGACAATATTTTTGCTTCGGTAGGTATCCATCCCACAGATATAGGGGATGAGTGGACTGTTGAAACAGAAAAAAAGCTGGAAGAGATGGGGAAGCAGGAGAAAGTTGTAGCCATAGGAGAGATAGGACTGGACTACCACTGGATGACCAAACCAAAAGAGACTCAGAAGCTCTGGTTCAGAAAGCAGATGGAACTGGCAGAAAAGCTGGGAAAACCTGTGGTTGTACATACAAGGGAAGCTACCCATGATACTGTGGAGATACTGAAGGAGTTTCCAGGAGTAAGGGGAGTTTTGCACTGCTACCCTGGATCTTACGAGACAGCCTGTGAAATCATGGAGAACTACTATTTCGGAGTGGGAGGTGTCCTCACCTTTAAGAACTCTAAAAAATCTGTAGAGTTTGTAAAAGAGATGCCTCTGGAGAGGATAGTCCTGGAGACAGACTCCCCATACCTGACACCTGAGCCCAACAGGGGAAAGCGGAATACTCCCCTGAATGTGGAGCATGTGGCCAGAAAAATAGCCCAAATAAAAGGGATGACCTATGAAGAAGTAGTGGAGATAACAGACAGAAATGCCATAAAATTATATGGGGTGGAGAGATGTTTTCAGGAATAGGAAATGATATAATCGAGATAGAGAGAATAAAACAGGCTCTGAGCAGACCGGGATTTCGTCAAAGAGTATTTACAGAGAGGGAGATAGAAGAGATAGGGAACAAAGGGGATAAGACAGAATCCTATGCTGGAAAGTTTGCTGCCAAGGAAGCTGTGGCCAAGGCTTTCGGCACAGGAGTGAGAGGTTTTGATCTGAGAGACATTGAGGTTCTGGGGGACGAACTGGGAAAACCGGTAGTCCACCTTGGGGGGAATCTTGCAGAAAAGTATATGAACCATAAAATAGAGCTAAGTATCTCCCACTGCAAAGAGTATGCAGCAGCAGTGGCGATACTATTCCAAAGGAGAGAGGAAAATGATGCAGCAGTTTTATGAAAAATTGGATGACTATATAAAAGCAGGAACCTATAGAGATGACGGACTGGATATTTTGGAATTTGCCCTGGAGAAGTTGGGGGCGGTTCCAGAAGAGGTTATCCAGCATATCTCAAAAAAAACCGGAATATGGGATCTGACCCTGAGAAATACCATGGAATTTTATCCCCGTTTCAGAAATCTAAAGGAGCGACGTCATCTGGTGATAACAGTGTGCCACGGACGAAACTGCGGCCCTACTAACCGTGAACTTATGGCGGCTCTGGAGGAGTATATGGAAGAGGTAGGGAAAGAGGAGCTCTTGAGGAGAAATCCAGAGATAGAGCACCTGAAATTTGATACCCAGCACTGTTTTGCTAAATGCAATAAAGGACCTGTAATGAAGGTGGGAGAGCAGTTTTATTTTCAGATGAATCTGGAGAAGCTAAAAGAGATACTGAATATATAGAGAATAGAAAAAAGAAAGAAGGTAAAAAATGGATATATTAGAGATAAAGAGAGAGTTTGCTGAGCTGGAGAAAAAATTAGAAGATATAAGGGGGTCTCTTTGACTTAGATGGAAAAGAGAGACGTCTGAAAGAGCTGGAAGAGATCAGTACTAGAGATGGATTCTGGGGAGATAAAAAATTCAGTCAGAAAATCATAAAAGAGAGCAACGAGCTGAAAGATCTGGTAAATGTCTATTACGGAATAGCAGCCAACCATGATGACGTACAGCTCCTTATAGAGTTTACAGAAGCTGGAGACGAGGAATCGGCAGGGGAGCTGGAAGGAAGGTTCCAGGAGCTTGTAGAAGGGATAGATAGTTTCGATACCCAACTCCTTCTGGACGGAGAGTATGACTTTAACAATGCCATAGTCACTATCCACTCGGGAGCGGGAGGAACAGAATCCTGCGACTGGGCTGATATGCTTTACCGTATGTACAGCCGTTGGTGCAACAGCAAAAAATATAAGATTACAGAGCTGGATTTTATGGCCGGAGACATGGTAGGAGTAAAATCTGTAACTTTTATGGTAGAGGGGCCGAGAGCCTACGGATATCTTAAAACAGAGAAGGGTGTCCACAGACTTGTGAGAATATCTCCTTTTGATGCCAACAAAAAAAGACATACATCCTTTGCCTCGGTGGAGGTTATGCCTGAGATAGATGATTCTGTAGAGGTAATTATAGATACAGGAGATCTTAAGGTGGATGTTTACCGTTCTGGAGGAGCGGGAGGTCAGCACGTAAACACTACTGACTCAGCTGTAAGAATCACTCACCTTCCTACAGGGGTAGTTGTAACCTGTCAGAAGGAGCGTTCTCAGATTGCCAACAGAGAGACGGCTATGAAGCTTCTGAAATCTAAGCTTATTGAGATTGAGATGAAGAAGAAAGAAGCTGAGATGAAGGAGATTCAGGGAGAGCAGTCGGAAATCGGATGGGGAAATCAGATCAGATCCTATGTTTTCCAGCCTTATACACTGGTGAAAGACCACAGAACCGGAGCGGAATCTGGAAATATAAGAGCTGTAATGGACGGAGAGATAGATATCTTTATCAATGCTGAGTTGAGAGCCAGCAAGAAGAGATAGTCCTAGGAAAATCTGGTCTACCGCCTGACGCTATTGCATAGGCTTGGCTAACGACAGGATTTTCTCCGGATTTATGAAACTAATTGATTGGTTAATGAGTTTATAGATGTAGAAAAAAAATTAGCTATGTGATATAATTTTAGAGAAATAACAAAGATACAGATAGATGAGGAGAGATATTATGGAGAGAAAAGTAAGAACTAGAATAGCACCATCCCCTACAGGAGATCCCCACGTAGGAACAGCATATATTGCCCTGTTCAATATAGCCTTTGCACATATAAACGGAGGAGAGTTCATCCTGAGAATAGAGGATACTGATCAGAACAGATATACTGAGGGATCGGAGCAGATGATATTTGATACTCTTAACTGGCTGGATCTGAACTGGGCAGAGGGTCCAGATGTAGGAGGAGAAAAAGGGCCATACAGACAGTCTGAGAGATTCCACCTATATGGAGACTATGCAAGAAAGCTTGTAGAAGCTGGAGAGGCTTACTACTGTTTCTGTACAGATGAGAGACTGGAAAACCTGAGAGAGAGACAGAAAGCCATGGGAAAAGCTCCTGGATATGATGGGCACTGCCGTTCACTTTCAAAGGAAGAGGTAGAGGCTAAGCTGGCTGCTGGAGAGAAATATGTAATCAGACTTAAGATGCCGTATGACGGTGTAACAGTTATAAAGGACAGACTGAGAGGAGATATCGTATTTGAAAACGATAAGATAGATGACCAGGTACTTCTGAAGTCTGACGGATTCCCTACTTACCACCTGGCTAACGTAGTGGATGACCATCTGATGGAGATTACTCACGTAATAAGAGCTGAGGAGTGGATACCATCTACACCTAAGCATATTCAGCTGTACAAGGCATTCGGATGGGAAGCTCCAGAGTTTATCCACATGCCGCTTCTAAGAAACAGCGACAGAACAAAGATATCTAAGAGAAAGAACCCTGTATCACTTCTTTGGTATAAAAACGAAGGATTCCTAAAAGAGGGTCTGGTAAACTTCCTAGGACTTATGGGTTACTCTTTCGGAGAGAACAAAGAGATATTCACTCTTCAAGAATTTAAGGACAACTTCAATATAGATAAGGTTTCCCTTGGAGGACCAGTATTTGACCTGGTAAAACTTGGATGGGTAAACAACCAGCATATGAGAATGAAGGATCTGAAAGAGCTTACAGATATGTGTATTCCTTTCTTCAGAGATTTCGGATATGTAGGAGAGGAGATATCTGAGAAGGAGTATATCGCCCTTACAAAAATTGTGGAGCTTCAGAGAGAGTCTTGCACAACTATGAAGGAGATTGCAGCTACTTCAGAAGTTTACTTCAAAGATCAGTTCAGCTTCCCTGAGATAACTCCTGAGATGGATAAAAAAGAGATTGCTGGAATAGAGAGACTTCACAACGTTATAGCTGATGAAACAGGGAAAAAAGCTATAAGACTTTTCGCTTCGAAAATAGAGGCTTGTCCAGAGGACGAGATATCTCTGGAAACTGCTAAAGCTATGCTGACAGATACTCTGACAGAGATAGGAGAGGGACCTGGAAAAGTTTATATGCCACTTAGAGCGGTATTGACAGGACTTCCAAAGGGAGCAGACCTGTATAATATAGTATTTATAATCGGTAAAGAGAGAACGCTGAACAGAATCAACCACATGATAGAACAATATAAAATTTAGGTTACATTTGGAGGGGAATATGGAGAAGATGTTTGTTTCTCCTGTGAGTTTAATGGGTGCAGGATCCCTTGATCAAGCAGGAAAAAAGATGCAGAAGTTGGGTATGGAAAAATCTATAATAGTTACATGTAAGGCTATTATTGAGAGCGGACTTATAAATGAACTTACAGATGTTTTGGATAAATATGGAATAAGATATATAGTCTATGATAAATCTAGAACAGATACAGATATCGGAAATGTTCTAGAAGGGGTAAAACTTACTCTGGACTATGAGTGTGACTCAGTTGTTTCCTTTGGGGGAAATGCTACAAGAAACTGTGCTAAGGGAATCTCCCTGCTTCTTGAGTGCGATGAGGATGGAGAGGTATGCCATAGCCATGCCCACCTTCCACTGGTAGCTGTCAATATAGCCAATTTCATGAGTGATGAGATGCCTATATTTGTTCAGGATGACAAGAAAATATTTATAGACAGAAACAGCACTCCCATAATAACAGTTACAGACACCAATCTTTTAAAGGGAATCTCTAAAGAGGTAATAATAGCCCTGGGAATAGACTCCCTGAACCACTCCATAGAATCTTATCTGGCAGATGACGCAACTCCTATCACAGATGCCTGTGCTTATCAGGCTATAAAGCTTTTGGGAGAGAATCTAGAAGCTATAATAGATGGAGATGAGGATTTTGAAAGAAAAGAGCAACTGACATATGCCAACTATCTGGCAGGAATCTCGTATAAGAACAATATACTGGGACATCTCTATGCAGATGATGAGGAAGAGACTATCCATAAGGCGGCTGCTCCTCAGCACAATGAGTTCAGAAACACATTTAAATTCAACAAAAAACTCAGTGAGATAGTGTATGCTCTAGGAAAGAGACCGGAAGAGATAGAGGATCATATGATGTTTGTTCTGGATGAGATGAAGAGACTGGCTGAAAAAGCGGGAATACCTGTGGCTATCAGCCGGGATGAAAATATCATATTCAGAAAAAGAAAATAAAGAGATAAAAAAAGCAGACTTTCCATAAACAGGGGAGTCTGCTTTTTTTAGTATTCCTCTTCCAAGTCCTCTATTTCGGGATAGATTTCTGAAAGATGGAGTTCCTCATATTCTTCAGAATATTTTTTTACTGTTCCGCTGAGTAGGATAAGAGCTGTCAGATTGGGAATAAGCATAAGAGCCATAAAGAAATCTGAGAGTTCCCAAATAAAAGTGGGCTTAACCAGTGGTCCTAAAAAAATAGCGATGAGTACAAAGAATCTGTATCTTTTTATACCTTTATCCTTAAAGTGAAATTTGAGGTTGATCTCTCCGAAGAGGTACCAGCTCAGAATGGTAGTGAAGGCAAATAAAAACAGGCAGAAAGTGACAAAAATGGATCCTGCTTCTCCAACTGAATCGTAGAAAGCACTCTGGGTCAGAGAGATACCTGTAAGTCCCTCCCCATATTTTCCTGACATGAGAATTATAAAGCCTGTACAGGTAACTATAAAGGTGTCGATAAAAACAGCCAGTGTAGCCAAAATTCCCTGTTGGGCAGGATGTACAGATTCGGCTATGGCATGGGCATGGGATGTGGTTCCCAGTCCGGCTCCATTGGAGAAAAGTCCCCTGGTAACTCCGTACCGCATAGCTCTTTGGACACCTGTACCGATAGCTCCTCCCAGGAAAGCTTTGGGAGTGAAAACTGCCTCAAAAATAGAACCTACTGCCTGAAGGAAAAGTTCAGTGTTGAATGCGATGATGATAAGGCATGCCAGCACATAGATTCCTGTCATAATTGGAACGAGTTTTTGAAGAACTGCTACGATTCTCTTGATTCCTCCAAAGAAAATAACACCAGCCATAAAGGAAAGAGTTCCCCCTATGAAGATAGGAGAGATATTGAAAAGATTGGAAAGTCCTCTGGAAAGAGAGTGAGATTGAACGGCATTACCTACCAGTCCCAAAGAGAAGACACAGGCCAGAGAGAAAAGTGTGGCCAGGATTTTGGAAAATCTGTTTTTTCCCAGACCATCTCTTATATAGTAGGCAGCCCCACCTACAATTTTTCCATCTATCTCTTTACGGAAGAGCTGTGCTAGCACTGCCTCAGAATAGACTATGGACATGGAGAAGAATGAGCTTACCCACATCCAGAAGAGAGCTCCAGGTCCCCCAGCAGCAATGGCTGTGGCTACTCCAGAGATGTTTCCGCTTCCTGTCTGGGAAGCTGCTACGGCTATAAGAGCCTGAAAGGGTGAGATTGTTCCCTGAAGATTGGGAGCCTTTCCGAAGATGGAAAAAGATTCGGAAATTCTTTTTATACCTTCACGAAATTTTCTTATCTGTATAAACCCCAGTTTGAAGGAGAAAAAGATACCTGTACCCATAAAAAAGGCCAGGGTAAAATTTCCCCATAAAATTTTATTTAAATTGGAAACCGAACTGACCATAAAACCTCCATTTGTTCTAAAAGTAAATACTTTAAGTATAAATATATACTAAACATTAGGCTTTGTCAAGTCAGCTAATGATTAATTAATGTTCGAGAGTTCTGATATTTTGTGCTTTAAGTGACAATAGCCCTCTGGATTTTTTATAAGATAGTCCTGATGATAATCTTCGGCCAGGTAGAAATTTTCTAGAATTTTTACTTCGGTGACGATTTTTTCTCTATACTTTTTCTGTTCTAGGGCGAGAAAATCCTGTATAAAAACCTCGTCACTTCTCTCCAAAAAGTAGATTCCGGTTCTGTACTGGGATCCCCTGTCATTTCCCTGTCTATTGATAAGAGTGGGATCTATTATGTTGAAAAAGTGCCGGAGTAGATCCTGGAATGGGAGGAGAGTTTCATCAAAGGTAACACGGCAGGCTTCCGCAGCCAGGGTACGTCCTGTACAGACCTGATGATAAGTAGGATTTTTTTCCATACTGTTGGCATATCCCACCTCGGTATCTACAACTCCTGGAAGCAGCTGAAAATACTTTTCCACTCCCCAGAAGCATCCTCCTGCTAAGAAAATAGTTTTCATAAAATTCCTCCTTCTGACTATTAATGAGATGTAATACATTTAATAATAACACAAAAAAACTTCAAATGAAACAAATTATTTCAAAGAAGTCTTTTTTTAAAATTATATTCTTGACTTTTAAAATTTTTTTTAGTAAACTGAGAGTAGTCTGAGACTTAAATTAAAATATTAATTAGGAAAATGGGAGGTAAGAAATGTACGTAATCGATAAAGATACTTGTATCGGATGTGGAGCTTGCGAGGGGACTTGTCCAGTAGGAGCTATCTCTGCTGATGCTAACGGAAAATATGAGATTGCTGATGCTTGTGTTGACTGTGGAGCTTGTGCTTCAGTTTGTCCAGTAGAAGCTATCAACGCTTAATTGTTTTGAATTAGTAGCGTAATTGGTTCAGGAGTTGCCGCTTCTGAACCAATTTTTTTTAATTTTATATTTTGATTCTCAAATTATCTTATAGGGCAATATTACCATAATTGATTTCCGGTGTCAAGAGTTTAATCGATAAAACTTTTTTTGGAAGAAATCAGAAGAGTTTATGGTATAATACTTTATTAAAATAGAGAAAATTAAGGATGAGGTGAGTTTATGATTTTTGATGGCCTTAAGATAAGCAGAAAGGGACACCAGGAGGATACAGTAATAGAGATAAAAGGGGTAAAGATAGGGGGAGGAAACTTCACTATCATAGGAGGACCCTGCTCTATAGAGAGCCGTGAAATGATAATGAAGATAGGAGAAGCGGTAAAAGCCGGAGGAGGAAAGGTACTGAGAGGAGGAGCCTTTAAGCCTAGAACATCTCCATATGATTTTCAAGGATTAGGAGAGGATGCACTTATATATCTCAAGGAAGCAGCAGATGCCCACGGACTTCTCACTGTGACAGAGGTTATGGATACCAGGGATATAGAGATAGTGGCAAAATATTCAGATATACTTCAGGTAGGAGCCAGAAACATGCAGAACTTCTCCCTGCTGAAAGCTTTGGGAAGCTGTGGGAAACCTGTACTCCTAAAAAGAGGAATGAGTGCCACTCTAAAAGAGTTTCTTATGGCAGCTGAGTATCTGATGGCCCATGGAAACAGCCAGATAATTCTCTGCGAAAGAGGGATAAGAACCTTTGAGAACTATACACGTAACACAGTGGATATAAATATAATTCCTGCGGTAAAGCAGGAGTCCCACCTGCCTATAATAATAGATGCCAGCCATGGTACAGGAGTGAGATCCCTTGTGGAGCCTGTAACTCTTGCAGGGGTGGCCGCAGGTGCAGACGGAGCCATGATAGAGGTACATCAGGATCCTGATACTGCTCTATCAGACGGAGAGCAATCTCTGGATTTTAACCAGTATAATGAGAGCTGTAAAAAAATATTCAAACTCCACAGTTTTATGAAGGAGCTATAGGGGAATGTTCAAAAGAGAGGGGAATAGCTACTATATAGAGGAGTTCAGAGAGCTGGGGATAGAGGCACTCTATACCGGAGCGGACTTTCCATATTTGGAGTTTGAAAAAAATCGGAAGATAATCCACGGGTATCAGACCCATTCGAAAAATGTTAGAGTGATCTCTGAAAAAGAGGAGATGGAGGGGATTCCATATCCTGACTGTGACGGACTCCTGACCCACAGAAAAGATCTGGTCCTGTACACCAAACATGCTGACTGTCTGGCCCTATATTTCTATGACAGGAAGAGGGAGGTTGTAGGTCTCTGTCATTCGGGCTGGAAAGGAAGCTTTCAGAAGATAGCCCTGGAGATGGTGGAGAGATTTAGGAGCGAGTACGGTTCGGAACTGGAGGATATACTGGTAGGGATAGGAATAGGGATATCACCCCAAAACTATCAGGTTTCAGAAGAGTTCTACAGGGATTTTAAAGAAAACTTCTCCCCTGGGATACTGGAGGGAGTTTTCCAGGAGATGGAGGGAAAAATTTTTTTCCACAACGAGAGATTCAATTACAACCTGCTTCTGGACTATGGGATTCCAGAAGATAACCTGATCTGCAGTAACCTCTGCACATACAGGGACAGGAGTCTCCACTCTCACAGAAGAGACAGGGAAAAGGCAGGACGTAACAGAGCTTATATATATATTAACAAGGGGTAGAAACATGGAAGATGAGAGAAGAAGAAAAGAAAAAGTTTACAGACTGGCCCTTTTTGTGGGGGAGCTAGTTCTGAGAAACGGGGGAGAAACAAACAGGGTGGAGCGTCTGGGAAGGCTCATATGCGAATCCCAGGGATTCCGTTATGCCAGTATCTATGTGACTCCTACTCTCCTAATAGTGGGAGATGACAGGGAGCACGGAGTAACTTTTATGAAAAGTATAAAGGAGCGGGGAATAAACCTTATGAGGCTGGCCCTGGTAAACGCCTTTGTGATGAACCTGGTAAAGGATAAAAACATAGATTTTGATAAAGCACTTTATCTTTTGAAAAGGCTGGATAAGATGGAAAGCTATGGTTACTGGACCAAAATTTTTGCAGTGGGATGCTCGGCAGGAGCCTTTGTAACACTTTTTGATATATCAATTTTGGAATGGTTGATAACCTTTATTATTGTGACTTCAGCAGTTGTTCTGACCAAGTATATAAATGCTATGAGTATAACTCCCATATTGGGAACCATAATCTCATGTTTTTATATAGGGATGTGTTCTCTAACTGCGGACTATTATGGTTATACAGACTCATACCACACTATAATAATAGGATCTATACTGCCATTTCTGCCAGGGATATCCATAACCAAAAGCATATCGGACCTGGTGTCGGGAGAACTTATTTCTGGATCGGTGCGGGCAGTTGAAGCCTTTCTTACAGCACTGTCCATAGGGATAGGAATAGGAGGAGCTCTCCATATCTGGAGCAGTTTTGGAGGTGTTATCAATGGATAAATTTCCTATTTATATGCATTTTCTTATGTCGGCCATAGCCACAGGGGGATTTGCAGTATTTATAAACTGTCCAAGGCTGGATGTAATAATATCCAGTGTAATAGGAGGGCTGGGCTGGGTAGCATATCGGAGTTTGTACCTCACCACTGGGGAAGTTATATTTCCATATTTCTTTGCCACAATGGTGATAGGGGCTCTGGCCAGTATAGTCTCCAATCGGAATAGAAAGCCGACAATTATCTATATTATACCAGGGATAATACCTCTGGTACCGGGATACAATATGTACTACACTATGCTCTATCTGGTGACTCAGAAATATGATCTGGCCCTGAAAAATTTTCTGGATTCAATATTTATAGCTTTTGCCATAGCCAGTGGACTTCTGTTTACAGAGTCCCTGCGGAAAATAGTGAATACAGCACTGGAAAAGGGTTTTAAGGGTAAGATAAACGTAAAAGATGAAGATACTATAAGCTAAAGGAGGAAAAAAATGGTTGGAATAATTTTATTAGTACTGCTGGTTGTAATTGTAATCTATTTTATTGGTGTCTATAACGGGTTTGTTAAGATGAAAAATATGGTGGAAGAGGGGTTTTCTACCATAGACGTGTATCTGAAGAAGCGTTATGACCTCATCCCTAATCTGGTGAATACAGTGAAGGGATATGCTAAGCATGAGAGCGAGACTCTGGAGAGAGTCATAGCTGCGAGAAATACCTATGCCACTGCTCACTCTATCCAGGACAAGATAGCCAATGAGAACATGATGACAGGTGCCCTGTCTAAACTCTTTGCTCTGTCAGAGTCCTATCCAGACCTGAAGGCCAACGCTAATTTTATGACTCTTCAGGGAGATCTAAAAAAGATTGAGGAGGATCTGGCTCAGGCAAGAAAATATTACAACGGAACTGTGAAGAACTACAACACTCAGTGTGAGGTTTTCCCAAGCGTGGTAATAGCCAGAATAATGAACTTCCAGAAATATCCATATTTTGAGATTAAGAATGAGACAGAGAGAGAAAATGTTAAGGTGGAGTTTTGATTATGAAAAGAGTAAAGGGGATATTGGCCCTTTTCTTTCTTCTTTTTACCTTTGCTTTAGGTGAAAACGGATACCTTATAAAAAACTACAGGATAGATATAGATATATCTGCCGATAACCGTTACTCTGTTAAGGAGAGTATAACTGCGGATTTTCAGATTCCTAAAAGAGGGATAATCCGTAGCATCCCCTCCCGTTATGGAAGCAGGGATATAGGTTTGAAAAATATAGATGTACAGGGAGCACCCTATAGCAGTAAGAACTTCAGCACAGGGGTAAATCTGAGAATAGGGGACCCCAACAGGACAATTACAGGTCTGAAGGACTATCTCATCTCCTACTCCTACAATATGGGGTGGGACAGAATAGCCCAATATGACGAGGTATACTATAACCTGATAGGAAACGAGTGGGACACCTCTATCAGTAGGGTGGAGTTTCTGATAAATCTTCCGGAAAATTTTGACAGCAGTAAGGTGAATTTCACCGTGGGAAGCTACGGAAGTACGGACTCTGCCCCTGTAAAATGGGAGAAAACAGGAAACAGCATAAAGGGATATACAGTCCGGGCTCTGAGACCTGGAGAGGCACTTACCCTGGCACTGGCACTACCTGAGGGATATTTTCAGGTGTATAAGCCTCTGGCTCTGATAAAGTTTCTCCGGATGCTGACATATTTTCTGAGCCTGCTTCTGCCACTTCTGGGAGGTATGCTCTGGTATAAGTATCGAAACGACCCCCTTGTGGAACCGGTGGAATTTTATCCCCCAAGGGAGATGAATCCCTCTCAGGTGGGCTACTATATAGATGGAAGTGTGGATGAAAAGGATATCACCTCTCTGATTTTTTATTGGGCGGATAAAGGGTATCTGGATATAGAGGAAGAGGGAGAGAATGGACTGTTCTCGAAAAAGGAGTATATCCTCAATTTTAAGAAAAATATGGAGGAGAAGAACTCCTATGAACCATATTTTTTTGGAGCACTGAGAGCTTTTGCAACTGGAAACTCTCTGCCTATATCCCATCTGAAAAACAGGTTCTACCAACATATTGAGAGGACTGCCCGTCTTCTCAGGGTGGATCTGGCCATGGGAGGAAGCAGACTTTATACTGGTGAGAGTATCTTCTGGGGAAGTATAGTGAAGAGCAGTGCTTTACTGCTGATAATTCTTCCTGTTATAGTCTATGCCCTGGAGACAGGAACAGGAGTTTCTGCAGGACTTCTAGAGGGAGTGATCACCCTGCCCTTTAGATTTCCCTTAGTGATAATCTCCATTGTATCTCTCCTGATTATAGGAGGACGTATACGAAAACGTACAGATGAGTACAGCAAAATACTGGGAGAGGTGAGAGGATTTAAACAATTCCTCCTCACTGCTGAAAAGGATAAGCTGGAGATGCTGATAGATGAGAATCCATCATATTTCTACAATATACTCCCGTATACACTGGTTCTGGGAGTCAGTGACAAATGGGCTGACAAGTTCCGTGATCTGGTAAAGGAACCGCCACAGTGGTACCACAGCACAGGAGGAAACCTCTTCACCCTGGCACTGTTTATGAATGCCTTTAACGGTACACTCTCATCCCTGAGAGGAAATATGTACTCTACTCCACCGGCTAACAGGGGACCTGGAAGGTCGTCCATGGGTGGAGGAAGTGCAGGTGGAGGAGCCGGAGGTGGCGGTGGAAGTAGCTGGTGATGGGCTATAATCCACGGAGTTCTGTGCCTACCGCCTACGCTATCCTCTGGATACGCTTGTCTCGCGGCAAGGAACTCCTTAGGATTTATGAGGCTGTTTGGAGAAAATGAAAAATATAAAAGACAAAGAAAAGAAAAAAGATAAAGATATACGAGGAGAAAAAATGGAAAATAATTTTGTAAAAGCAGTGGATCTAATGAAAGCCAGATATGAGGCCTATGAGAGAAAGGATATAGACTTTATAGTAGAGACACATGATTCTGCTACAAGAGCTGATTTGGATGTGGAAGAAACTAAGAAATGGGCAGAAGAAGCAGAGTGGCTTGGTCTTGAGATACTGGGAACAGAGAAGGGTGAGGAGTCTGATGACTACGGAATAGTGGAATTCAAGGCGATTTTCAGAGAGAAGGGACAGGAGCATATTCACCATGAGAAGAGCGAGTTCCACAAAAGAGACGGAAAATGGTACTATTCAGGATGGTTACCTCTTCAGGGAACAATAGTGAAAGGGAAGAAAATTGGAGCCAATGAGGCTTGTCCTTGCGGTAGCGGGAAAAAATATAAGAAGTGCTGCGGGAAAAAATAAAAATTAAAACTGGAAATTGAGGTGATATCCATGATAGATCTTCATAGCCATATACTCCACGGAGTAGATGACGGAAGCAGGGATATAGAGGAAAGCCTGGAGATGATAGCAGCTGCAAAGGAGCTTGGGTTCAGGGGAATAGTCTGCACATCCCACTATAAGAAGGGAAGAGCTGAAAACGAAAGCTATCATGAAAGATTTCTGGAGCTGAAAGAGCGTGTGAAGAGGGAGAATCTGGAGATGGAACTCTACCTTGGGAACGAGATGTTTTTGGGGATGGGTGAGATAGAGGACCTGAAGGAGGGAAAAATCAACAGCTATAATGGTATGGAATACCTTCTGGTGGAACTGGACCCCATGATGCCCTACCTTCCTGCTAAAACAGCCCTGGAAAAAATAATTAAAATGGGTTACAGACCTGTGCTGGCACATATAGAGAGATACCGAGAGATAAAGACTGGAGAGCTGATCCAGCTTCGGGAGATGGGAGTCCTTTTTCAGGTGAATATTATCTCCATGGGAAACGCTTCCAGAGAGAGAGTGCTGAAGTTTCTGGAAAGGGGAATGGTGAGTTTTGTCACCAGTGATGCCCACAGAAGGGACAAGAGAAGCTATCTTCTCAAGAGAGAGCTGGATGAGATAAGGGAGATTCTGGGAGAGGAAAACTACTTGGAGATGGAGCGAAATACTCTGAGGATTGTGGCTGGAGAGGAGATAACTCCCCCTAACCTAAAAACACTCAAAAAAA